>ERZ1023515.210-NODE-210-length-9995-cov-292.322435_pt1 | contig 9995 bp, 4 predicted proteins | sample MGYA00380551_ERZ1023515 | MGnify/ENA primary metagenome ERZ1023515 (study PRJEB33173, sample SAMEA4830293) | metagenome | study: EMG produced TPA metagenomics assembly of the PRJEB25223 data set... | reverse complement strand
ATTGAACGGATTATTTTTGAAAATCCCAGCAATTTTTATCGCATCCTCCTCCTAGAAATCGACGATACGGACGCAGAGGATTTTGATGATTTTGAAATCATTGTCACAGGAACCATGGCTGATGTAATTGAGGGCGAAGACTATACTTTTTGGGGGCAAATTGTCCAGCACTCCAAGTATGGAGAACAACTGCAAATCAGTCGTTATGATCGCGCAAAACCAACTAGTAAGGGCTTGGTCAAGTACTTTTCAAGTAGCCATTTCAAGGGGATTGGTCTCAAGACAGCTCAGAAAATCGTGGATACCTATGACGAAAATACCATTGACGAAATTTTGCAACACCCAGAAAAGTTAGAAGGCATCGCAGGACTCTCTGCCAAAAATCGCGAGGCTTTCGTCTCCACTCTCCGTCTCAACTACGGAACGGAGATGATTTTGGCCAAACTAGCCAACTACGGCATTCCCAACAAACTAGCCTTTCAGATTCAAGACTTTTACAAGGAAGAAACCCTTGATGTGGTTGAAAATTATCCCTACCAGCTGGTTGAGGATATCAAGGGTTTGGGCTTTACCATTGCTGACCAACTAGCTGAGGAACTAGGCATCGAAAGTCAGGCTCCTGAACGCTTCCGCGCCGGTCTAGTTCACAGTCTTTTTCAGGCCTGTATGGAAACAGGGGACACCTATGTTGAAGCACGGGATTTGCTGGAACAAACCCTTACTCTCCTTGAGTCTTCCCGTCCCGTGGAACTAGACCCCAGCCAAGTTGCCCAAGAGCTCTCCTACCTGATCGAAGAAGACAAGGTTCAGCAGATTGATACCAAGATCTTTGACAACAGCCTCTTTTTCGCTGAGGAAGGCATCCGCAGTCACTTGGTTCGTATCCTTGAAAAAGGAAAACAGAAGAGTCATGATTTAAAAACCATTCAAAAACATATCACTACTATCGAGAAAGAGCTTGGAATTGAGTATGATAACATTCAAAAACAGGCTATCTGTGATGCTATCCAGAATAAGGTCTTTATCCTGACAGGTGGACCTGGTACTGGTAAGACAACTGTTATCAATGGGATCATCGCTGTTTACGCCCTGTTAGAGGGACTTGACCTCAGGAAGAAAAGCAACCTGCCCATTCTTCTTGCTGCTCCAACTGGTCGAGCTGCTCGTCGCATGAATGAATTGACAGGTTTGCCTAGCGCGACCATACACCGCCACTTGGGAATGACAGGTGACGATGATACCAGTCATCTGGAAGATTACCTAGATGCTGACTTTATCATCGTGGATGAATTCTCTATGGTGGATACTTGGCTGGCCAATCAACTCTTCTCCAATATCTCTTCTAACAGTAAGATCCTCATCGTAGGTGACAGTGATCAGCTACCTTCTGTCAGTCCTGGACAGGTTCTAGCGGATCTGCTTCATATTCCTTTGATTCCTCAGACTCGCTTGGAAAAAATTTATCGACAAAGCGAAGAATCAACCATCGTCACCCTAGCTAGTCAGATTCGACAGGGCATCTTGCCAGCTGATTTCACCCAAAAAAAAGCTGACCGTTCCTACTTTGAAATTGCTAGTGGCCATATTCCTGCCACCATTGAAAAAATCTTAGGTGCCGCCCTCAGAAATGGTATTCCTGCCCGTGATATCCAAGTTCTGGCTCCTATGTACCGAGGGACGGCAGGGATTGATGCTATCAATCAGCTCATGCAAGACCTGCTCAATCCCCCACAAAAAGATCAACTCAGTTTTGAAGCTCCTCAGTGCCACTATCGTAAGGGAGACAAGGTCATTCATTTGGTTAACGATACTGAAATCAATGTCTTTAATGGGGATTTAGGAGCTATCACAGACCTGATTCCTGGTAAATACACCGAATCGAAACAAGACGAGATTGTCATTGATTTTGATGGTAATGAAGTCTCTTACCCCCGTAACGAATGGTACAAGATTCGCTTGGCCTATGCCATGAGTATTCATAAGTCTCAGGGAAGTGAGTTCCCAGTTGTCATCCTACCGATTACTAGTGCTAGCCGACGTATGCTGGAGCGAAATCTCATCTACACAGCCATTACACGTGCCAAAAGCAAACTCATCTTACTAGGCGAATTACAAGCCTTCGACCATGCTACCCAACACATCGGAACTGCCCGAAAAACCTATCTGGTTGAACGCTTCAGTGATCTACTGAAGAATGTTGAAGAAAAGCAACAAGCTGTCTCTGAAACAGTCACATCAAGTGCCTCTGAACAATCCTACATCCTAACCGAAGAAAACTGGGACCGCATCCCAGCCATGATTGGGATTACAGACACAGACCTCAAAGAGATTTTTGGAAAATAGTGCATCAGAAAACCCACCTGAATTGGTGGGTTTTCTGTTTATTAAGATTATTTTACTGTTGCTGTGCTTGTAATCAATTCAACAGCTTTTTTGATTGTGATATCATGTTTCAACATGTCAGCTGAAAGCAAGCTTTGTACTTGAGCAACTTCCATGTTGTAGTCTGCTGCCAATTGCTCAACTTCTTTTTGGATTTCTTCTTCTGAAGCATCAAATCCTTCAGCTTTGGCAACTGCTTCGATAACAAGGTTAGTCTTAGTACGTGACTCAGCTTCTGCTTGGTATTGGTTGTGAAGGTCTTCTTGAGTAGTTCCAGTGATTTGGAAGTACATGTCAGGGTTGATCCCTTGACGTTGCAAGTTCCCAAGGAATTCATTTACTGAACGGTGAACTTCTTCGTGGATCATTTCTTCTGGAAGTTCTACGATTTCAGCGTTTTCTACAGCTGTATCAATTGCTGCACCTTCAACTGCATCTTTGTAAGCTTCTTCTTTAGCAGCAGCCAATTCTTTGCGGTATTTTTCTTTCAAGTCAGCAAGTGTTTCAACTTCTTCATCAATGTCTTTTGCAAGTTCATCGTCAAGAGCTGGAACTTCTTTAGCTTTTACTTCGTGGATAGTTGTCACGAATTTAGCTTCTTTACCTGCAAGGTCTTCTGCTTGGTAGTCTTCTGGGAATGTTACGATAACATCAACGGTTTCGCCAGCTGAGTGACCTACCAATTGGTCTTCGAAACCAGGGATGAATTGACCTGAACCAAGTCCAAGTGAGAAGTTTTCACCTTTTCCACCGTCAAATTCAACACCGTCGATAGAACCAACGAAGTCGATCACAACAGTGTCGCCGTTTTCAGCAGAAGCTTCCTTGATAACCAATTCAGCCAGGTTGTTGCGTTCGCGTTCGATACGCTCTTCGACATCAGCGTCAGTTACTTCTTTTTCTACATCAACTGATACTTCAAGGTTTTTGTAGTCACCCAATTTTACTTCAGGTTTTGTAACGACTTCAGCAGTGATAACCCAGTCTTGACCTTTTTCCATTGAAGTTACGTCAATTTTTGGTTGGGCAACCACTTCAAAACCAGCTTCTTTTACAGCTGCTTCATAAGCGTTTGGCAAAAGTGCGTTCATTGCATCTTGATAAAGAGCTTCTTCACCAAATTTTTGGTCGAAGATAGGGCGTGGAAGGTGACCTTTACGGAAACCTGGAACATTAAGAGATTTCTTCACTGACTTGAAGACACGGTCCAATTCTGGTTTGATTTGGTCTTGAGAGATAGTGAAAGTCAAGACACCACGGTTTGTTTCTTTGTTTTCAAATGATACAGACATTCTGTCATTTCTCCTTAAAATTTTTTAAATACAGTCTATTATAACATTTTCTATAAATAAAATCTAGACTAATGCAGCCAATTATAGACAACAAGCCTTTTTCCTAACTAAAACACTCATAAAGTATAGACAATTTTAGACTACTTTGGATATCTTTTGGTTAGTCATTTTCCAAAACTAATTTATCTAATTTTTCAGTTATATAATAGATTGAAACTAGAATAGTACACCTCTACTTCTAAAACATTTTTAGAAATCGATTTGACTGTCCTGATCGATTTGTCCTGTTCTTGTTTCATTTTACTATATAGATCGCATTCGAAAGAATTCGTTCCAAAATTGCTTGGTTCGTTCTTCTCTTGGACGACTAAAGAATTGATGGGCATTATTTTTTTCAACAATTTTCCCACTGTCCATAAAAATAACATGATGGGCTACATCTCTAGCAAAACCTATCTCATAAAGCTGATCAAAAACTCAATCTGAGAAGAAAATCCAATAAGGCTTTCCATAATAAAGGACATCCTATCAAGATTTTTGAACACCCGATAGGCTGCCTTTTTCCGATTTTGAAGACTTTTTGTCTAGCTTCTTTTACCTTATAAATAACAACAAAAATCAAAGACAAGCTAGAAAGATTACCGCAGATAACTCAAACAGTGTTTTGAGGTTGCAGATAAGACTGACGGAGTCAGCTCAAAGCACTGCTTTGAGGTTGTAGATAGAACTGACGAAGTCAGTAACATATGCCTAAGACAAAGCGATGCTAACCTGATTTGAAGAGATTTTCGAAAAATATTAAATATACTCTACAATTTGATCAATCAATTCTTGGTCGTCTAAACCTGTAACTTGTATAACAACATCTTTGACTGATTGTTTAGCCAACAATTCACCTAATCGAATACTTTCTTCATCATTTACATCGCGATAGTCAAAGGCATAGCCAACTGTTTTAAGTAGGTTTTTATATGACAAACTGAGTTCTTTCAATTCACGTATCGGCCGGATGAATCGTTCATTATAGCCTAATTTTCGGATTGGAGTACGAGCTACGCGACTAACCTCGTCCACTATGAAAGGGTTTTCAAACCGTTCTATAATGACTTTGTGATAATTCTCCAATTCTTTTTTATCAAAGTTCCATTTGGCAATCAAGAGACTCCGAATTTCAGCTAATACAGATTCAATCCGAGATTTAATATTAGGATTTTGAAGAGCTTCCAAAATTGTCTTGGCACCATAATGCGCACCAATGTAAGCTGAAGTTGCATGTCCAGAATTGACTGAAAAAAGTTTTCGCTCAATAAAGGGTTCTAAATCTTCTTCATAATGCACATCTTTTAGACGTAAATCTGGATTTTTAAGACGCTTGGTTTCCACGACCCATTCATTAAAGGGCTCGACCACAACAAAAAGGGAATCTTCGTGACTTTGTGCTGGAACAATCCTGTCTACTGCAGCATTTGGAAAACCTATGTAGTTATCAGCAAATGTCAAACCTTCCGGACTTAAATATTTCTTGACTTCTTGATAAAGAAATTGAGACCCGCCAATCATATTTTCACAGGCCATAACATCCAATGCCTGTGTATTTCCTGCAACTCGGCGAGCTTCGATTCCTTTGGCTAGAAGTTCGGCGATAAAAGGGAGTATATTAGGTCCGATTGCAGTAGTAATAATATCCGTCTTTTGAATCGCTTCAATGACTTGCTCAGGATGTTCTTTGCTATTAATGCCAGCCACATTAGTTACTTCTATACGAGACTGTCCTTTCTGTGCAATTTCAATTTCATACTTGCCCTTTTCATTTAGAGCATGAATTATCTGATTATTGACATCCACAAAATCAATATGGAAACCATTTTTAAATAGAATTTCACCTATAAAACCACGACCGATATTACCGGCACCAAAATGAACAGAATGTTTCATTCAATTTCTCCTTTTCCTATTTGAGGGACATATATACTAGATGACAAATGACGAAATTCAATTATTCAACAGCATCAAATAAGCGCAATACTTCCTCTTTTGACTGAGCATCTGCTAGTTTAAGAACATTATCCACATCTGCACAGAAGATAGAAATTTTCTGAATAATTTCTAAGTGTTCATTACCAATACCAGCAATACCAAAAAGAACCGTTGCCACTTGAGGGTTAGATACATTCCCAAAATCAACCCCTCTAGGGACTTGAACGACTGTAATACCAGACTTGAGGACATCATTTTTTGCTGCATCTGTTCCATGCGGTATGGCGATAAAGTTACCCATGTAAACAGATAGCTCTTTATCTCGCTCAATCATGGCTTCAATATAGTCTTCATTAACATATCCACCCTCATAAAGAACTTGCCCACAATAACAAATAGCTTCCTCCTTGTTAGAAAATTGTTTATTAAGCTTAATCAAATGTTTTTCAAGTTTCATATTAGTTCTCCAATTTCTTAATTTTTTCGTTAAAAATAGTATTTAGCATCTGATAAATAATGGATTGATTTCCCGTCTTGTAAATCTCTGTATAAAGATGATTTTCAATAATCGACTGACTAATAGCTGTCATTAAATCTCTAGCTTCCTCGCTAGCTTCTTTAGACATTAGCATTAGCAGACACCTTTTGACCTCTTCTTCCTCTCGTTTCATTGACAATGCGGAGATAGGTAGTTTGAGTTCAAACATAGTAAAACTATTTGTTGTTACTTTGCTAGACTGACTATGTAAAAGCACCAGACCAGTATTAGGAATAGCCATAGGACTATTCTGGAAGTGAGATAACAATTTTCTTGTTAGGTAATCTCTGTCACTCACATTCTTCTGATATTGGATGATTTGTTCTACCGTGTGCTCAAATGATTGATTATTCTCCAATTGAACCAACTCAAATTGACTCAAAAGCTGACTACTAGATATTAAATAATCTTGCAAGTCATAACTTTTCTCTGGAGCGATAGCATCACGCGCGACAATTGTACGATGTGCCTGTACATACTGAAGTCGTTCCTGTAATTCAAGCAATTCTTTGACGGTTGGAAAACTAGAAATTACACCGATTTCCTGATTAGTCAGCGGCTTGGTAGATAAAATATAATCATACTGACTGAGATCAATACTGTGGTAATCTACTAGAGACTGAATATCTATCAACTCTACAAAAGGAGCAACACTCTTAATTTTACTGACTAATAAATCTCTAGTGACCCGACGTTCATCCGTTAAAAGCAAAACACGGACTGGATAAATCTCTGGACTACGGCCTAAGCTAGAGATAAAATGTAGGGCAATCATGCCATACTCATACTCTGTATGAAGATATTTCGGAAAAATATCATTCACTAAAAGACTGATGACTGTATAAAGAAATTTATTCCTTTCAACTAAAATCTGGACAGATTCTGGCAAATTTTCACCCTGAAAAAGGATAGGGACGCCTAAACTGAGCCGAATATGATGGAAAAGAAAATTGAATAAAACCTTGTCCTTAAAAAAGTCAATCTTGGTATACATGGAAACCGTATCAATCAGATTTGAAATATTGTAGAAAAATTCACCATCAAATTTCTCCGTAAAGAGCGGATTGTCCTGACGTTTAATGATTAATTCATCCAAGATGCTCGCAAAATAGATAATTTCCTGAATACTATAAAATTGTGCAGTCTGCTTAGAGTAAGTTTGAAAAATTTTTTGAGAAATTTCCAAAGCCTGCTTACTAGTATTAGGTGAATTTTCAATGTTTTGCTCCTGACCTATAAGAGATAACAAGATCGCAAAAAACATCTTCATCCTAGCATCCATATCTGGAAAACCTGACAGTTGCTTATTAACAATCTGACTGGCCAGCCTAGTTCTATCTGCTTCTAAAATATCAAAGCTCCCAAAATTACCGGTTGAAAAATCTGCTACTGAGATACAGTTTGTCAGTAAAATAGCCAAAAATCTTCTCTTACCAACTGAATCACCAGAAATCCGATAACCTTTTTGTCGTTCAATTTTCAGATCAAAGTCTAAAAGACGCTTATCAATATCTGAAATATCCTGAATAATAGTTACATTACTGACTTTCGTGCACTCTTGCAATGCTTCATTGGTGACAAAACCGCTCTCAGTCAGAAGGCGATAGGTAATCAACTCTTGTCTTTCTTGGGGACTATACTCAACTAACACTTCAAGTTCTGTCGGCAAATCATCCAACTCTCCAGTCAAAATATAGTATTTCCCATGCTTCGTTATTTCGATTCCATATTGCTCCATGCTATCTGTCAAATCTGATAAAGTTCGATAAATTGTTCTAGATGAAACCTGTAAGATTTCAGTCATATCTTGCATTGAAAGCTTCCCTACATGTAGGAAAGCCTTCAATAATTGTTCTTCTCGTTTGGTTAATAGCATTCGTAATTTAGAAACCTCTAGTTCTATTTGTACATTCTAGCAGCCATTTTGTCATATTCTGGTGTTGTTACTAAACTATCCACAATAAGAAATTGAGAATTCGGTGCTGCTTGCTGCACTTCTGCCTGTAAAGAAATAGTTGTTACAATCATTATGTTTTTAGAATTAAATTCACCTAATTCTGAAATTTTGGCAGTAGAAACTGGAATACGAATATTCTTGTTTCTAAAGATAGCCCGAATCGTTTCACAGCCCATAGTTGCAGTTCCCTGTGCTTTACCATAAGCAACTACTACAGCATCAATATGGTTAAGGTCAATTTCCTGACTATCTACTGGTGCTGAAGTTGGTATATCTCCTTCAATTTCTGCTATTGGAAAAGCTCCTGTTAATGAAGCTACAATTTCATCATAACGAGGGGACGCTAAGAAATTATCAACAGAAACATGAATAGCACTTGGACTCTTGTCTTTAGCTCTTGGTGTCAGTTCTTCCTGAGTAACAATTAATGTTTTTGGTGTATCAAGCAAATTTGAGATTGCCTGATTAGATACTGGAATCTCTAGACCTGCTTTTTTAACCTTATCTCGAAGAATACTAGCTCCCATAGCAGAGCTTCCCATACCAGCATCGCAGGCGAAAATGATTTTTTCCACTGAGTCTGTTGAAACAACTGCATCAACAGAAGTTGATACTAACTGACCTTTAGACTGAGCCTTAGCTGCTTGGGTAGCCGCCTGAGCAGCTTCGAGCGAATCCTCAGTTGACTTGTCTGCATGAAGAATAAGGGCTGCTACAAGGAAAGAAACAACTGCTGCTACTAAAACACCTAGAAGAACATTTATATGGGGCCAAACACCTTTTGGCGCCGTAGCCATAATCGCAATAATAGAACCTGGTGAAGCTGGAGATTTAAGACCAGCGTCTAAGAGTTGAAAAGTAAAAGTTCCAGAGATACCTCCTGCCATAGCAGCTAAAAATAGAGTAGGCTTCATCATAACATAAGGAAAGTAAATTTCATGAATCCCTCCGAAGAAATGAATAACCATTGCCCCCCAAGAAGAAGATTTAGCAGAACCTTTACCGAATACAGCATAAGCTAATAGAATTCCCAGGCCTGGTCCAGGATTAGCTTCCAATAGGAAGAGAATTGACTTACCAGCTTGAGCTACCTGTTCTACTCCCAGAGGAGTAAAAATGCCATGATTGAGGGCATTATTGAGGAAAAGGACTTTAGCCGGTTCGATGATAATATTAGCCATAGGAAGGAGGCGAGCATTGACAATAGCCTCAACACCATTCCCAACAGCTCCAGTAAGAGTCGATACGACTGGACCGATTGCGTAGAAAGCCAAAAGCAATAATGCAAAACCAACGAGACCAGCTGAGAAGTTATTAACTAACATTTCAAATCCGGGACGAATTTTTTCCTGGAACTTCTCATCAAATTTCTTGATAGTCCATCCTCCCAGTGGGCCCATTACCATAGCTCCGATAAACATAGGAACACTAGAACCTGTGATTGCACCAACAGTAGCAATAGCTCCTACAACGGCACCACGTTGGCCATGGATCATATATCCACCTGTGTAACCAATCAGGATTGGCAATAAATACGTTAACATAGGACCAACAACAGTAGCTAACTGTTCATTTGGCAGATAGCCATCAGCGATAAAGAGGGCAGTCAATACTCCCCAAGCAATAAATGCTCCAATATTGGGCATAACCATATTTGAAAGCGATGTCCCTAGTTTTTGAACCCTGACCTTCAATGATACTTTTTCTTCCATTAGATCATCCTCCTTTTCTTAAAACTAGTATATACAAAGTTAAAAACCTTTAAAACTAAAGTTTTGTCACAGATTTTGTGTCAAAACATTACTTTTGACGAGGCTGGGCAAAAAGGCTTAAAAATTATAAAACGCAT
>ERZ1023515.197-NODE-197-length-10276-cov-243.341454_pt1 | contig 10276 bp, 10 predicted proteins | sample MGYA00380551_ERZ1023515 | MGnify/ENA primary metagenome ERZ1023515 (study PRJEB33173, sample SAMEA4830293) | metagenome | study: EMG produced TPA metagenomics assembly of the PRJEB25223 data set... | reverse complement strand
ATAACAGGACGAATCGATCGGGACAGTCAAATCGATTTCTAACAATGTTTTAGAAATAGAGGTGTACTATTCTAGTTTCAATCCACTATATTTTCGTACAGGTGCTTCAACCATTTGAACGATTTCAAATCCTTCTTTTTGGTAAAGATTCTGAGCTCTTTGATTTGCCTCGAAGACATTTAGAGAAATACTATATATATCTTCATTTTCAAAGGCCAAACTAACAAATTTCCTTAAAGCCTGGCTACCTAAGCCTTGCTCCTGTTTCTGGGGGTTGATAAAAAATCTCCCGATATGAAGATTGCTGTCTTCTAGCCTGATTTTCTGGATAAATCCCACAAACTCTTGTTCATCAAAGATTGAAAAGACTCCTTCCAAGGCTTGAAGGGTCAGTAGAAAAGGAATCCTTGGTCCCATCCATTGTTCTTGAAAGGATTTGCCTAGGGAGTTGGACCACTGGCATACAAATTGAGCGTTTTCTATACTCACCTTTTCTTCAAAACGAATTGTCATCTTTTCCTCACCATCTTATCTATGTTTCTCCATTATACTATTTCTCCCATTTTTTACGAATAGATAAGTATGATTGATTTTTATTTTTTTCTCGTCGGGAGCATTCTCGCTTCCTTTCTTGGTTTGGTCATTGACCGTTTTCCAGAGCAATCCATTATCAGTTCAGTCAGTCACTGCGATTCCTGTCAGACTCGCTTGCGTCCCTTAGATTTGATTCCGATTCTCTCACAGGTCTTCAATCGCTTTTGCTGTCGCTACTGCAAGGTCCGCTATCCTGTCTGGTATGCCCTCTTTGAACTAGGCTTAGGACTCCTCTTTCTGCTTTACTCTTGGGAGTTGCTTTCCTTGGGGCAAGTCGTCCTAATCACCGCTGGTTTGACCTTGGGTATCTACGACTTTCACCATCAGGAATATCCCTTACTGGTCTGGATGACTTTCCACCTAATCCTAATAGCTTCCTCTGGCTGGAATCTGGTCATGGTCTCCTTCCTCATACTTGGAATTTTGGCTCATTTTATCGATATCCGCATGGGTGCAGGGGATTTCCTTTTTTTAGCTTCTTGTGCTCTCGTCTTTAGCGTAACGGAGTTACTGATCTTGATTCAGTTCGCTTCTGCGACGGGTATCCTGGCCTTTCTCCTGCAAAAGAAAAAGGAAAGACTTCCTTTCGTGCCTTTCCTCTTACTTGCTGCTTGTGTGATTATTTTTGGTAAGCTACTGCTTGTCTGATAAAATCCAATTTCTGCCATATGTCCTTCATGAAATTATTTCACAGTTAAATTATAAATTATTTCTTTTGTACAAAGGGATGATGTTATCAAATCGATCTGTTCTTCTATCTTCTTGATACTGATCAAAAAATTTCATTTCGACTGAAAATATTTCGCTTATAAACTGTAAACGAATACTTTGTTTAGACATTATAGTCGCTAGACTGACTAGATGATTACTCAAAACGACGTCCAGAATACTCTTTACTTTGCTTGGTTTTTTAACAAAAATTTGATCATCCAAAGGTTCAATCATTTTGTAACCTTTTTGCGCAATTTGACGATAAAAGTAAGAATGTTGCTTTGGAGTCAATAATCCTAACTTAAAAGCTCGATACTCTAAAGCCTGTATCGAAACATTCAAATCCGACTTCAATAAAATATAACTATCAGGATTGCTGACACGCTTGCCAACCCTCTCTTCAAATTTGACTAAAAACTCTTCTTTTGGCAATAAAAAACATGATGCAAAATAATTTGCTTCTTGCTCCAAACGATCGCCATCTTCATTCATATCTTTATATTTATGTAAAAGAATATGTCCTAGCTCATGAGCTAAGTCAAAATTTCGACGTACAGATGATTTATTCGTTCCCAACACAATATAAGGTCTTCCCAATTTTGACCATGCGCTATAAGCATCAGCTTGGCCATTAATTAATCGTTCCACGATATAGATGCCTGAACGTTCTAATTTATAAAGCAAATCATGATTATCTTTTGAAATACCTAATTTTTCCCTGGCATAAAGAGCCAATTCCTCAATGGATTCTCCCTTATGATAAGATTCACTCACTACATTACTTAAGTCATGAATTGTAATATTAGGTATAATTACAAAACTTTCAAAATAATCAATCAGACTATCTACCTTATGTAAATACATAGTTTGAATATCTATTGTTTTCCGTGTTGCTAGGTCTGCATTTCTAAAGGCAATTACAGAAGAATCAAATCGAATGCTCTCTTCTTCCTGTTCAAAATAAGTTAAATCAACATGAAATTGGTTGGCCAAATGCATTTTGGTTGATAATTTAGGTTTCGTTTCGTTGGACTCAAACTGCCAAATGGCTTGTTCCGTTAAATTAATTCTCTGAGCTAATTCTGCTCTACTTAAACCATTTAACAGCCGTAATTCTTTCAATACCCGACCATTAAACATTTACATACTCCTTACTACTTTTGACCTTCTTGTTTTTCTATTCTTGGAATAATTTCAAAATCTTCTGTTTCCGATAATTCTGAAAAATTAGGAATATCTTGATATTTAGCTTCTTCGAAATGGTACGAACTTGATTGAATATACTCAGACAAATCTTGAATCAAGTGTAACTGACCAGTTCGTGCATCAGGCATAACAACATCTACAGATATAATATTGTTTTCTGAGTCCGCCTCATAAGTTAAAATCATAAATTTTTCGATATTCGAATTTTTAGTAGCTTGTTCAATTTCTTGAATCATTTCATCAGAAACTAACTCCATCTGAATTGGAAAGGAATGACTATCTTCATCATTTTTGTAGGAAGCATGTTGATTAAGATAAAGTGTATTCATTTGAGCATATTCAAATAAGTAGCCACTCTTATTTTTTTGTACCAAAGGAAATTGGTTCGTAAGTCGCTTCTTACCTTTTATAATTAACAATACTTTCCCATATTTTTCTGTGTTTGTTTCAAATTCTAAATATCCCCAAGTCTGTCCTGCTAATTGTAATTTATACTCAAACAAATCTGCTGATGCAAATGCAGTATCAATATGATTAGGTCGCGTCCATGCATAACCATTCGACACTATCATTGTCTCTCTTTTTTCTAGACGTTCATCTACATAATCTTTTTGCCCTTTCATCAAAGTATCTACAATTTTTTGTGCCTCAAGCGAATCAAAGAGATCCTGATTCAACATAATTCTTCCTCCTCCAAATACTTTTTAATGAATTATATCATTTTCTTAAAGAAATTACTACAATAATTAGCTTTTTCTTAAAGTTCTGTGTCAGAGTAATTTAGAAAATTATATCTTCTATAGTAAAATCAATTAAAAACTGAACAAATTTATTGGGAAATTCAAATCGCTTTCTGAAAATATTTTAGGAACCGTAGTGTAATATTCCAGATTCAATTCACTATAAAACTAGCCTTTCTCCTGCAAAAGAAAAAGGAAAGACTTCCTTTCGTGCCTTTCCTCTTACTTGCTACTTGTTTGATTATTTTTGGTAAGCTACTGCTTGTTTGATAAAGTCCTGAATCGGCTCTCCTTGGTGGAGAGCTTTTACTATTTTCGAACCGACGATAACACCATCTGACACCGCATTGAAGCGTTCCAGATCGGCTTGACTAGATACACCAAAACCTGTCAAGACTGGGATGTCGGCCACTTGATGAAGTTGCGCCAAGTGCTTGTCCAAATCTGCACGGTAATTGCCTGATTTCCCTGTTACCCCATTGATGGCAACGGCATAGACGAATCCCTCCGCCCCTTCAATCAACTCTTTCTGGCGCTCAATTCCTGTGGTCAAGCTTACTAAAGGAATCAAGGCGATATCTGTATCTGCCAAAAATGGTTCTACAAAGTTGGCATGTTCATGAGGCAAGTCTGGGATAATCAAGCCCTTCACAGCTGTATCAGCCAGATCTTTGACAAAGTTCTCCACACCGTACTGAAAGAGGGGGTTGAAGTAGGTCATGATGACCAGTGGAATCTCTGTTTCAATGGTTTTCAAGGTTTCAACTAAAGCCTGGGTAGAGGTCCCGTGGGCTAAACTGCGCAAGCCAGCTTCTTCGATAACAGGTCCATCTGCAACAGGGTCTGAAAAGGGAATACCCACTTCAATTGCAGAGACACCCAAATCTTCTAAAAAGTGAATTGTTTCAGCAAGACCGTCCAAACCTTTCTCGTGGTCACCAGCCATGATATAGGGAACAAAAATTCCTTTTCCAGCTGCTTTAATAGCATTCAATTTTTCTGTTAGTGTCTTAGGCATGAGCTTCTCCCTTCTTTGCTGCATCTGCTTCCAAGCGGTCCTTGACTTGAACCACATCCTTGTCCCCACGACCTGATAGGCAGACAATCATAGACTTTTCTGGTCCAAGTTCTTTGGCCAATTTCACCGCAAAAGCGATAGCATGGCTAGATTCCAAGGCTGGGATAATCCCTTCCACACGAGACAAGAGTTGGAATCCTTCCAAGGCTTCTTCGTCTGTCACAGGGACATAGCTGGCACGTTTGATATCGTGGTAGTGAGAATGTTCTGGACCAATACCAGGATAGTCCAAACCTGCTGAGATAGAGAAGGCTTCAAGAATTTGACCATGGGCATCTTGGAGCACATCCATGAGAGAACCGTGAAGAACACCCGGACGACCCTTGGTCAAGGTAGCAGCGTGGTGCTCTGTATCCACACCAAGCCCTGCTGCTTCAGTTCCATACATAGCTACTGACTCATCTTCTACAAAGGGATGGAAGAGCCCAATAGCATTAGATCCACCACCAACACAGGCTACTAGAGCATCGGGCAGATTTTGACCTGTCATATCGCGATACTGTTGTTTAGCTTCGCGACCGATGACACTTTGGAAGTCACGAACGATTTCTGGAAATGGATGAGGCCCCAAGGCAGAACCAAGGATATAGTGGGTATCGTCGATATTAGCCACCCATGAACGAAGGGCTGCATTGACCGCATCCTTGAGCACGCGCGAACCATCTGTTACAGCCTCGACCTTGGCTCCCAAAAGCTCCATGCGGAAGACATTGAGGGCTTGGCGTTTGACATCTTCCTCACCCATGTAGATGGTACATTCCATGTTAAAGAGGGCCGCAGCAGTTGCAGTTGCCACACCGTGCTGACCAGCACCGGTTTCTGCGATAATTTTCTTTTTACCCATGCGTTTGGCAAGCCAAACTTGTCCTAAGGCATTGTTAATCTTGTGGGCTCCTGTATGGTTAAGGTCTTCCCGTTTGAGATAAATCTTGGCTCCGCCAATATGCTGGGTCAAGTTTTTTGCGTAGTAAAGAGGAGTTTCCCGCCCCACATACTGGCGCAAGAGTTGGTTTAATTCCTCTTGGAAACTTGGGTCTGCCTGACTTTCACGATAGGCCTTCTCCAACTCCAAAACTGCTGTCATCAATGTTTCTGGGACAAAACGTCCGCCGAATTTTCCGTAAAATCCATCTTTATTTGGTTCCTGATATGCCATGCTTTACCCTCTCTATAAATCTTCTAATCTTTTCATGATCTTTTTGTCCATCTGTCTCCACTCCGCTCGATACATCTACTGCATAGGGAGTAAAATGTTGAATTGCTTTTACTACATTATCTTCATTAAGGCCACCTGCGATAAAGAAGGGCTGTGCTAGTCCAGTCGTATCCAGTTGACCCCAATCAAAGGGCTGGCCACTTCCTGCCACAGGGGCATCAAAGAGTAGATAATCTGCCTGAGAATTGGGGACATGCCCATTTCCATCTACCTGCACAGCCTGAATACTGGCACAAGGCAAATTCTCAAATAAATCATCTGCCACCTGACCGTGAACTTGAACCAAGTCCAAGCCAACTTTGTCAATCGCTTCCAGCAGTTCTACCCGACTTGGTGAAACAAATACTCCAACCTTTTTCACATCTGAAGGAATAAGCTTTGCCAACTCAGCTGCCTCTTCTAAAGTCACCTGTCTTTTACTAGGTGCAAAGACAAAACCGATGTAGTCGGCTCCTGCTGAAACGGCTGTTTCCACCGCTTCTTCGGTCGATAGTCCACAAATTTTAACCTTTGTCAATCTGCAACTCCTTGATTCTCTGGACCACATTTTCTGCCTGCATAAGAGCTGTCCCTACCAAAATTCCGTTAAAGTATGGGGCTAGTCGTTCCGCATCCTGCCTTGTGAAAATAGCAGATTCAGAAATGTACAAGCAATCATCTTTGAAATGTTTAGCCAAGTCTACACTGGTCTGCAAGTCGACCTCAAAGGTGGTCAAGTTGCGGTTATTGACCCCGATAATCTGGGCACCAAGTCTGTGAGCTACCTCTAGTTCAGCTAGATTGTGAGTCTCCACTAAGACTTCCAGACCAAGCTCTGTCGCGTAGTCATACAGTTCCTTGAGGCGTTCTTCGGACAAGGCTGCCACAATGAGCAAGATGACTGTCGCACCTGCATTGCGAGCGCGGATGATTTGCTTTTCATCGATGATAAAGTCCTTGTTGAGCGTCGGAATCTCTACCTGACTGGAAATCTCCCGTAGATAATCCAAATGTCCTTTAAAGAAAACTTCATCTGTCAACACCGAAATCATCACTGCTCCGTTTTCTTCATAAGTCTGGGCCTGTTGCACAATATCCACATCGAGATTGATATCTCCCAAACTAGGGCTAGCTTTCTTGACCTCAGCGATTACCTGCAAGCGGTCCTGATGATTCTTCAAAAATTCTGCCAAGCGATAGGTCTGGCGCAGAGGCTGGATTTGCTCCAGCTTCATCTGCTCCACCTCACGCGCCTTCTGCTCTAAGATTCGTGCTAAAAATTCCTGACTCATTTTTGGTACTCCTGTAACAGTCTGAGTTTTTCAAGGGCCTTGCCTCTAGCAATCACTTGACGGGCCAAGGCAACTCCTTCCTTGATGCTATCAATCTTACCATTAGCATAGAAACCAAGACCAGCATTCAAGACTGTCGTTTCCAAGAATGGACTTGCTTCGTTTTTCAGAACGCTAAGCAAAATTTCTGCATTTTCCTGAGCATTCCCACCACGAATATCTTCCATAGCATAGCCTTCCATTCCCAAATCCTCTGGAGTAAAGCTTGACAAGCTGATTTCGCCATTTTCAAGAAGTGCAATCTTGGTTGTTCCGTTCAAGCCAGCTTCATCCAACCCTTCTGGTCCAGCAACCACGATGGCACGTTTGCGACCCATATTTTTCAAAACCTGAGCTGTACTTTCTAGGAGTTCTGGACGACTAATTCCAAGAAGCTGTGTTTCTAAAGCCATTGGATGAATCAGTGGACCAGTCAAGTTCATAATCGTTGGAATTCCCAATTCCAAACGAGCTGGCATGATGTATTTCATAGCTGGGTGCATATTTTTAGCGAAGAGAAAGACGATTCCAGTTTTATCAAAGACCTTACCTAGTTCAGCTGGTTTGAGATCAAGATTGATTCCCAAGGCTTCGAGGACATCTGCGGAACCAGATTTAGAAGAAATCGAGCGGTTACCATGCTTGGCCATGTGAATACCGCCACCAGCCAAGACAAAGGCTGCAGTTGTGGAAATATTAAAACTGAAAGACTTGTCCCCACCTGTACCACAGTTATCCATGGCATCATGAATCTCAGTTGGAATATGCTGGGCATGTCCTCTCATGACTTGGGCAATGGCTGTGCGTTCTTCAGGTGTTTCCCCCTTCATCTTAAGAGCTAAGAGGAGAGAAGCAATCTGCGCTTCAGTTACACGCCCAGTTACGATACGCTCAATGACATCCGTCATTTCCACACCTGATAAATTTTCAAATTTTGCTAGTTTTTCAATAATCTCTTTCATCCTAGTTTCCTCACTTTACAACCTTCTCGATAAAATTCCGAATAGAAGACAAGCCGTCTGGCGTTCCAATGCTCTCTGGATGGTACTGGAAGCCATAAATCGGTAGGTTTTTATGTTGAATCCCCATGATGGCTTGGTCATCAGTCGAACGAGCTGTCACTTCAAAGTCTTCTGGCATTTCCTCAATCAAAATACTGTGATAACGCATGACCGCACGTCCATCCTCAATACCTTGATACAAAACAGATGGCGCTTCAAAGTTGATATTGCTCTGTTTCCCATGCATGACTTTTGGAGCCAAACCTAGCTTACCACCAAAGACTTCTGCAATGGCTTGGTGACCCAAACAAATCCCTAGAATCGGCTTCTTGCCTGCAAAATCACAAATCATGTCTTCCATCTTTCCAGCATCAACTGGCCAACCAGGACCAGGAGAAAAGACCAGACCATCTGCTTTTTCAGCTTCTTCATACAGCTTGGAATCATCATTTCTCAGAACCTGAACTTCTGCAAAATTCCCAATGTATTGGGCCAAGTTATAGGTAAAAGAATCATAGTTGTCAATCAATAAAATCATGGTCTTAGTTCTCCAATTCTAGTCATAGATTTTGCTTTGTTAATGGTTTCTTGGTATTCGTTTTGGGCGATAGAGTCGTAGACAATCCCTGCCCCAGCCTGCACATAGGCTCTTTGATTTTTGAGAATCATGGTTCGGATGGCAATGGCCAAATCCATATCACCCGTCGCAGACAAGTAGCCGATTGCTCCTGCATATACGCCCCGTTTTTCCGTTTCCAGTTCATAGATGCGTCTCATAGCTCGAATTTTTGGTGCTCCAGAAACGGTTCCAGCAGGAAGCGTTGCTTTCAAGGCATCCATGGCAGTGAGTTCTGCAAGCAAACGTCCCTTGACCACACTGGTCAAATGCATGACGTAGCGGAAGAGCTCCACCTCCATATACTTAGTAACTTGGACACTGGCCGTTTCAGAGATGCGGCCAATATCGTTACGCCCCAAGTCTACCAACATTCGATGTTCTGCTGTTTCCTTCTCATCAGAGAGGAGGTCAGTCGCCAAGGCCTTGTCTTCTTCATCCGTAGCCCCTCTTGGTCGCGTCCCTGCAATCGGATTGGTTGTCACGATGCCATTTTTGACAGAAACCAAACTTTCTGGACTGGCTCCGATGATTTGATAATCCCCAAAATCATAGAAATAAAGGTAATTAGAAGGATTAGTCACGCGGAGATTTCTGTAGAAGTCAAATGGATTTCCAGTAACTTCTGCTGAGAAACGCTGGCTGAGTACACATTGGAACATATCACCATTACGAATCAAGTCGCGAGCAGTTTCTACCATTACCTCAAACTTATGTGGAGCGATATGCGGTTTGAAGTCAAGTGGTGATAAATCCAAGTCTTCAAATTCATTTGGAGCAGGAATGCGTAATTCCTCAAGCACTTGGTTCAAGGATTTTTCCAAGGCCTCTTGACTGCGCTCACTATAAAGTGCATCCTCTATGACATGTATCTTCTCCTTCTTGTGGTCAAAGACTATATAGCTCTCATAGACAAAGAAATGCATGTCTGGCGTCCCAATTGTATCCTCAGGGATTTGACCAATTTCTTCATAAAGCGAAATCATATCGTAACCCACAAAACCAATGGCTCCACCACCAAAAGGTAGCTCTGAGTGGTGCTGACTCTTATGAATCACTTCATAAAGGAAATCCAAGGGATCCCGATCAATCACTTGACCATTTTGATAAAGAACTCCATTTTCAAACTTAATCTCAAAAACAGGATTATAGGCTAGGATAGAAAAACGAGCTGTTTCCTTGTCTCTCGGAATACTTTCTAAAATAACCTTGTGTTGCCCCTTTAGGCGCATATAAGCCAAGATTGGTGATAAGACATCTCCATGAATGATTCGTTCCATTGTCATTTCCCTTTCAGTTCTAATTCTAGTTCGTAGCGACTGTATGAAAAATCCCCACGCAAAATAACTTGCGTGAGGACGAAATTCGCGGTGCCACCTCAATTATAGGATTTCTCCTATCTCTCATTCCTGTCTCAGATATCTCCTGTAACAGGCTGTGCGATAAAGGGCACTCCCTTGAGAATGATGTTTTCTTCTCTCGTTTCAGATGAACCCAACTTTACAGTTTTCTCTGCTTGTTTTCAGCAACCACAAGCTCTCTGTGAGAGAAAAGACTGTAATTTTTCCATCTATTATTTTTTAGCTTCTAGTAATCTGCAATCGCAGCTAGGTCCTTGCCTCCACGACCAGAGACATTGATGAAGAGATGTTCATCTCGGTACACCTTTATACTCTTCGAAAATCTCTTCAAACCGCGTCAACGTCGCCTTGCCGTAGGTATGGTTACTGACTTCGTCAGTTCTATCTGCAACCTCAAAACAGTGTTTTGAGCTGACTTCGTCAGTTCTATCCACAACCTCAAA
>ERZ1023515.188-NODE-188-length-10552-cov-6.541393_pt1 | contig 10552 bp, 20 predicted proteins | sample MGYA00380551_ERZ1023515 | MGnify/ENA primary metagenome ERZ1023515 (study PRJEB33173, sample SAMEA4830293) | metagenome | study: EMG produced TPA metagenomics assembly of the PRJEB25223 data set... | reverse complement strand
GGGGACACACGCCCCCTAATATTAAGAACTCGTTGTTTTAGCTTTAGATTGGTCCTCAAAGCTACCAACTTTTTCTGCAAAACTTTCGTATTCAACAGTAGGTGCGCCTGCTGCTTCAAACCATTCTGGTGGTAGATTAGCTTCAGTTCCTTCTGCTGAGTTCCATTTAACTTTTAACGTTAATTCAATTTTATTATCTTCATCGTCGAATGACATTTCGTAACTTTCTGGCACTGTGTAGGCAAATACACCATGATATTTACCATCATCACGTTTGTTGCGTTCATACAACCATACACGCAGTTGTTCGCCATTTTTAATTGCTTTTTTAACTTGTTCAATTCCTTTGTCACCAGGAATATTACCGATAGTGAGTTTAAACTCTTCAGAAACGGCATTTACACCATAATCTGTTTTACCGCCACGAATGATTTCAGCCAAGTCATTCTCAATTGTGTGGCCACCTTCTTGTAAGTCAGCTAATAGCAAAGCATCAGTTGGATCTAATTTATCTTTAGCTGGTCTAACTACTGCTAAGTAATTCTTTTGAGCCATGCTTACACTTCCTCTCTCTTAGTTTTATGTCTGAAATTAAATAAAAGTCGAATTGTGCCGTGCTTAGTAAACCTATCTATATCAGGAAATACTGATTGGCTATCAATTCGACTGTATCTAAATTCGTAATTATCTATTTCAATTGGTTTGTTCAACACATAACCAATAGCGCTAATTAATAGCTTGGCCTCGTACTGTGTTGGATATTGCGAATACACATGAAAGACGATGCCTACCGTCTCGCGCATATTTGCACTGCTTTCATTATTAGTGACGTTGCTCTCACCCACAACAATATATGGGTATCGCACATCATCTTGAACGACATCAAAAACCCTATCACCAACTAATTTGTTAATGATAGGGTCTGTTTTTAATGTTTCGTATAATCTACTTGTAAGTTCAGGTTCAACCGATACCCACATATTCTAACCGTCCTTTTATGAAAAATATTTATTGAACACTTGACGTCCAGCGTCTATTGCAGGGTTCCAAAAAGGTTGAGCGTGTTGACCTTTAGTAGTATGCCATTTACCGTCTGCGTCTTTATAGGACCAAGGAATTTTTTTGGCACGAGAGCCACCAGGACCTGTTGCATAAATCCCAGTCCCGTATTCAACGTATATAGCATAGTCTGCACCTACATTTATTACACCGGTCAAACCACCATTAGTGAATTTGAAATCAATACTTTCTTTCAAAAATCCTAAGTCAACTGGCGCTAATGCTACGGCAGTGTTATATATCTTCATTGTGGTTTTAGCTATACCTTTTTTTGCCCATTTCTCGACGTTTTTTTGGTACCGTTCCAACTCAACGACTAAACTATCTGCACCATATTTCACTTTAGCCATAAGGTGCCTCTTTAAGTCGAATTAACTTAATTTCATGTTGGCCACCTTGATCTACAGGCTCACCTACAATACCGAAGATTTTACCCTCGTATTTAAAGTAATCGTCTTTATTTATTGGTAGGTCATAGGGTACATATAGGTTTCTGTCGTATTCAGATGACATTTGATGATATTTAAGTTGTTCTGAAGTAGTAGGCGTATCCATAAAACCTTTTATAATTTTTCCGCTTTTGTAGCGCTCTTTTTTAAACTTGAAATCGCCTACAACTTCAATTTGACCTTTTGAAATAGCATGTGGAAACTCGTCGTATGGGTCGAACACGATTAACACTCCTATCTTATGGGTTTAAAAACGTGGAATTTAGCACGTTTATATCTGTTTAACACGTCACTTATATAATCAGGAAGGCCATCATTGTATGTGTACGATACTGTCCCCATACTTCTAGATTTTAATCCTTTTCTAACTTCTGGGCGTTGATAATATTCGATCACATCTGCAACATATTTTTTTATTGTATATGGATAATTAGTTTGCCCATCAACAACAAAGTCATTATTCGTTACATGTTTAACATCATCAAGAATGCCATCAACTTCCATAACGAACAACGACTCTTCATCTTCCTTGATTTCTATACCATTTCTTTTTAGAAGAAGTTTAATTTCTTCGTATAGTGTCATATCAATCACCCGTTCTTTTTAGATGTTGAACGACGTTTCTTAACCTCTTCAAAGCCTACATGACTATAATAAGCTTCAAACGCTTTACGAGTTACTGCCAACTCTTGTCCATCGCATTTTACTTTAATTACTTCAGCTTTATTGTTCACCTGTACCAACTCCCGCTCCTGTATCTTCACCTTTAGGTTGTAATGTAGCAAACGCTTCAGGTTTAACATTCATGTACGCGATATGCATTGTAGCACGTAACGCGAACATATCACGCTCAAATAGAGATACTGGCTTATCAGATGCATCTGACGCTTGTAATGTCGTTAACGTTGCATCTTCAGAGATTGCATATTCGATACCTTGTAAAATACCATAACGTGCATAATCCCAATCACCCATTAATGCTAACGATTTCTTCTTGTCGTACACATCAGCGCCTGTATAAGATAACGGAAGACCCATAATCTCGTTGCCGTTAGCATCGAATAACGGGTGCTTGTTAGCATCTAGTGCATTACGCATTTTGCTACGGAACGAACGAGTAGTTAACACACCGTTTGGATCTAATTCTTCATCTTCGATTGTTGCCATTAAAGCAGAAAGGTCTACGTATAAATCATTTGTATCTTTAACAACGTTACCTTTTTCTTCTGCACCAGTAATTAACGGTTTTCCGCTTGTATCTTTGTTATAAGGTGATTCAGTCCCAAAGATAACAGCTTGGTCAAACTTTTTATAAAATGCTTCTGCAATTAAAGGTTTCACTTCATTAAAAAAGTCTTTCGCAGTCCATTTTAAAAATTCTTTAGATAATGGAATAATTACACCAATCTTTTTAGCTTCCATTTCTGCTTGAGCATATTCTGGTTTAGAAGTTTGGATACGTTCAGTTTCTGATACCCAGTATGCTCCTACACCTTTTGCTAAGTAAGTAAATTTTTTCTTTTGAGCATTCATCGGCTCATTTTTAGCTAATTTCATAATCGCTGAATTAGCCATGATATCTTTCATAATTAAAGAACCTTGTTCTTCAGGAATTACACCATTTTTAAAATCCGATAAAATTACATTACTCGGAGTATAATTTGGTACTGCCATATTTTATAACCTCACTTTATTTTCTAATATTTACTTCTTGCGCCATTTCTTCAATAGACTTTACATGTGGAGGTGTAGTGTTATTTTCTTGAACATCTCTCACATCTCTTCCACTTGCTTTAAATTTAGACTCGACACCTTTTTGAATGTGTTTGTCAAAAGTTTCTTTCAGAGATTGTAAGTTTGCATCAGTATCCTCGTCGCTTTCACCTACAAATCTATCTACTAAAGAAGATGGAACGTTTAATTCTTGCGCTTTGCTTAACGCATAGCTTTTCAATTTTTCGCGTTTAGCTTCTGCATCACGTTTTTCGAGTTCTTGTTCAAGTGCCGTGATGCGTTTTTGTTCTTCAGATTGTTCAGGGTTTCGTTTTCGAACCTCTTTTTCAATCAAGTTTTCAAGGTTCTTTTCTTTCCAACTTTCTAAACCTTTTGTGTGATAACGATCTAATTCAGGTTGGATAAATCGCTTACCTTCTTCCGTATCTAAAAAGCCTTTAACGTCATCGACAGACACCGTCTTAAGTCCGTTTAAATACTCTTTTACGTCTTTGTCGTCTTTATGTTCTTCAAAGTACGACTTAATATCCTCGACATTCATATATCATTGCTCCTTTTTTGCCCTTCTTGTACCTAAGCAGTCCAAAAAGTGCATAATAAAAAAGCAGTTTAACGACATACTTCAGGTCGAGCAGTAGGTTGCTAGCTACTTAAGTCCAAAATCAACGTTTTTTGCATTTTCTTCTTCAATATATGTTTTAATAGTAGGAATATCCGCCTCATTTTTAACTCTTATGTTTACAACGGGTCTTTCTTTAGGAAAAACATAATCTGGTGTATATCCTTTTTGTTTAATTTCATTGTATTTTCTAGCTTTAATAAGCAATTCATTATAATCCATTAAATCAATGTTCACTGTATTGCGTTCCATATTATTTTCCACCTTTTCGTTTTTGTTTTTTCCACTCACGATAGGTCATAGTTGGGATAACTTCAGTTACACCATCGTCATTGCGTACACGCATTACACCGGGTAAGTCATCTTCATCAATGTAATACAACAGCTTACAACGACAATTAATATTCTCTTTTGCACTAGCTACACCTACAAATAGATGTGGTGCAGGACCTACACAACCACTAGATTTAAAGTTGTCGTCTATACCCACCGATTGACCATCTAAATGACGGTGCGTATCACGGGTGCGCGCATCTTTAGTAGCAGACCAACGTTTCTTCATGTCTAATCCGTTATCTTTAGCAACTTTTGCACTATCTAGTCCGGCTTGTGACATTGCTCTACCTGCCTCTGTACGTGCTACACGTTGTGATTGTGCTTTCGTCATACCTATATCATCACGTAACGCTTTAGCTATCTTAGAATAACCTTCACCGCTCATAATGCCTTGTGTGATGTGTATACGTATCTTTTTAAGCACTTCATCGCGATGTTTTTGTAATGTAGGCACCAATTTAATAAACTCAATTGGTTGCTCGATTGCTTTGTTGATTGCAGACGCAGTAGGCACATCAAACTGCATAGATGTTTGACTAGCCATTTCATACAAATAAAGACTCATCATATACTTCTCAATGTAAGCGTTATGTTGAGTCTGTTTAATTGCTTTAGCTATTTGATTGTAATCGTCGGTCAGCATTTGTCCTATTCTTTCCAATTCTTTATTTAAGCGATTATATTTATTAAATTCAGTCCATGTTACATGAACGTCATCGGAATGGTACTTTTCAAACATATCTGCCAATTCCAGTTTGATAACTTCCAAACGGTTGGCAAATAATATTTCTATTTCTTTTTCAGCTTGTGCATTTAACTTTTCAATGTAATTATCAATATCATTCTGATTGGTTATCTTGCGTTCTGCCATCGTCGTTTCCCTCATTTATATCAGGAATGTTTTTATTTATTTCGAAGTTATCTCGCTCCATCTCATCAAGCTCGTAATCAACATCATCGACCAGTTGTGATTGTCCTAGTCTTGTACGTTCAGATACTTGCCCTCTTAAGTTAATTAACACTTGCGACTCTTCTAATTTGTTTACCGGAATATTACGCGTGAATTTAAATATAAGATTTAGGTAACTGTTTTCATCTACGTTGTAACCTTTACGTTTTAATGCAGATAGAATAACCTTGAATTGATATCTCAACATTGCTGTCATTTTACGCTCAAAGGTCATACACTTATTTTCTAACGCCATTAATTTTAATTTCATACCAATAATAGGAACGTTTCCATTAAACTCATCAGAGTTGAAATTAACTGATTTAGCAAAACGCATGATGTTTTTCTCAATGCGGTCCAAGTGGTTTTCTATCATACCATCGTTGACATCTTTAGTAAGATATTTAACATCCATATCTTTATCGAATAACTCAAACGCACCACTCTTTTGAGTCTCTTGTATCATTTGCTCGTTCATACCCATACCACGTAATACAAGGTAAGCAAGACGCGTCTGACTAATCTCGCTAGACGCATCACTCATCGTTAAATCATAAGCATCGATTAAGTGGATAACTTTCTCAGCGTCTCCTATCATTTCTTTGTTATTAGGCACACCGAACAGTGGGTTGTAGTCAAATAGATGTTCGTAACGACCAACTTCTTGCAATGCATCTATGCCATCACCACGGAACACGTAGTAATATGTGTCGTCATAAAATTCCGCGTAAACATACTCAGTTCCATTGTCGTCATCTTCTTCATAGAAGTAACGCAGTGAATATGTTGGTTCTGTAATACTTTCACCGACAAACACTACGTTAAAAGGATCAATATTCTTTACGCGAATGTCACCATTAGTATCAATATAAGTCAATCTAGCACCATAACCACAAATAGCGGCCATCTTGCCGATTTCTGAATCTTCATCATCAATACTATTGCGTATAGTAAAATCAGTGATAAACTCTTTAAGTCTCTCATTTGTTTTGTTACTTTCGTCTAAATCATAAGTAATTGGCACACCGTGTAAATAACCCACACGAGTATCTACAATTTCACTATCAAACGAATTGTTTAACTTATTATTTATAGATATATCCAAACGTCTAACATTACCGCCACGCTCAAAATCTTCTTTTTCTTCGATGGGTCGACGTTTAAATATTGGTACATAATCAATATGTGTTTTATATCTGTTATAAAGGTTAACCATGCGCTCTCTATCGTCTTTGCGAGACTCTATAAGGGCTTCTATATGCTTTGGCAGTACACCTTGCGCTTTAATATCATCAATCAGTTTATACAAATTTATCTCGCCCTCCTTAACCTTTCGGGTTTAAAGTGTGTATATATTGCGTATCTGAGACTATCCAGTACATCATCAAACTCTTTGATAGGTTCACCAGTTGTTTCGTTCCAAACGTATTTATAAATTTCTTGTTTGAATCTTTCCATAGATTCATAAACAACCATTAAATCTCGACGTTTAAAAAGTTTAGCAACTTCTTCGACACCAGATAATTTGGCTTTATCTGCGTTAATTGCTCTAATACCATGACGTCTGAACTCGGTTAGATATTCAGGTCGAGCGGTATCACAATAGAAGTTAATATTTCCGTATTTACCTATTAACATCTTCGCTATGTCTACCCACTCATCAATAAACTTGTGTTGATAAGCGTATTCTTCGATTAGATACACTTTTCCATCTATCGCTTCTCCTAACAAGACGATTGAACCAAAGTGTTCAAATCCCCAGTCCACACCTGCGAAATATTTTTTCATTGGAATGTTGACCATTTCATCTTTAGTGATTGTATTGAGTTGCAAATCAAAATCTGCATATACAACGCCATCACCCGACACCCATTCACCATTAATGTTACGTTCATAGAACATTCCTGTTGGTGTCGAGGCCTTAATAGAGTCTTTATAACGGTTGTTTAAGAAAGTGTTGTCATCTAGTTTGAATTGGTAAGATAATATACCAGCTTTTGGATCATCATTCTGGATATAGTCTTTCAATAACCAATGTTCAGGGTGGTCCGGATTCGTATCAACTAATATCCTTGCGCCATAACCACTACAACGTGATTTAATCTCATCGAAGACCTCTTCGTGAGCGAGAGACGCCTCGTTGATATATGCGCCATACGACGTCATACCACGTATTGCAGCAATGCCACTTACTTTACTATGTCCGACTTGAACCACTTTAACGCCAAACAGAGTAAAACTATTGTATTTATCAAACTCAAACTCAATACCGTATTTGTTAGTTAATTCTACAAGTACGTTTTTACTAATCGTTCCTAGCGTTGCACCAGCTAGAATATATTGAGGCGTTTCTACACCTTCTTTATTAGCTATTTGTCTAACTCTTATTAATTCATCTAAAAACAAATCGTTATTCAATATTGTTTTTCCTGTACGTTTGGCACCATGATTGATAAGCATAAACCAATCACGCTTTGAAGTATTTTTTAATATATCAATCTGTTTAGGTGTGTATAGTGCATCTAATCTACTCATCTATCAACACATCCTTTATAGATTTACGTAATTGTAATATCTTATCTTCGGTGCTCGCTTCATTGTTACGATCCATTTGCTCGATTTTCTTTTCAAGCATCTTAATTTCTGCTTCAATCTTTTTGTTAGTTAGTTGTTCATTGCCTAACATCATTCTGTTCATACCATCTAAACCAGCTACAAATGCATCTGCTGATGATTTTTTTAAGCCATTGTCATTTATATCTTGTTTAGATATGTTTTTTAGCCACTCATATTCGTCAAAAGCCTTTTGGCGTGTCCATTTTGATTGTTCGGCTGCTTCTTGACGCAATTCTTCATACCTTCCGGAAACCTTCCGATTTTTTAAAAGTGTACTTGCTTCTTTATCTAAGTATTTGCCACTCTTACCTTTGGTCGAATAACCTGCATCAATGTATGCCTTGCGTTGGCTTTTACCTTCTATAAGTCCTAAAACAAACTTCTCTTGTTTCGGGGTAAGTTTAATCATTTCTTTTCACGTTATCACACGCCTTTACGTTAAATACTCTTTAAATTTTTAATAAAAAAAGACTACTCGAGTTTCTCTCGAATAGTCACTATGGGAGGTAATTAATAATGCAAAATCAAGTTTATCCAGAAAGGAGAAAAGTACCTACCCAACGGATAGGCACTCAAGCAATCAGTGGCTGGCCAATACGACCATTACCAAACTTAATCACTTTCATTGAGAACTAACCAGCTACCTCAAAACGAGGGTTCATGTGGATAGTTCTTACACAACAATTATATAAAATAATTTTACCCTTTCAAAATAGTGTCATTTCAGTCATTTTCGTCATTTTTGTCATTTATGTCATTTTTGTCACTGTAACAAATATATTTTTTCTGCTAAGTCATCCTTACGTGCTAAAAAGTTAGTTCTATTTAATCGAGAGTTTGGCATATCTTTTATTATTTCATCTCTGCGTCTGCCTTTTTTTAAGTGGCTTAAGAATATGAAATCGACATGACCTAATTTTTGCTGCGATTGATTAATAAACTCTACCTCTGCTAACATTTGAGCATGACGCTTACTCATTCTCTCACGACGTATAACAGCGTTCTCTACCTTACTACCGTTTTGCCCCTGTGGTTTAGGTAATGTCGCTTGTATACCATATTGTGCAATCGAATTACTATCACATTCTGGTATAACAGTAACTAGATATTTACACGTCATTTGGTAGTTATCAATCATGTTTAGTATTGCTTCTTTAGAATACATTAATCTAATGCCTCCAATTTGGGTGTTAATTCCATTACTTTTCCGCCGTACTTTTCAGCAGTTTCTTTAGCTAAACTTTCTAATTCAAAATTACTGGCACGAAATACATCTTTTGTGAGTGCTGGCATTGACTGAAATTTACGAAGGTAACAAACGTCATTTATTTTTATCACGTATCTTTTATTCACTTACGTTCCCCCTTACTCTTCATACATATCCACACTAGATATATAATAGGTACCAATACTATCCAATAAGTCATCGTTTTACACCATTCAAATCTGTCTGATCACTCTCCCTAGCATAATCACTAGGCACTTCCACATCATCTTTACTCTGCAACTTAACGATAAGTTCGTTAGTTAGATATTTACTTAGTTCATACAATGCGATGATGAACCGTATTTTTAGTAGTCGTTTAATCATTCTTATCCTCCTCAATATCAATTAAATTAGTCGCCGTTCTAATCATAGTTCTTAATTCCTGTTCATTCATACTTGCCATCATAGGGCTATAAAATTTACTTTCCCTATCATTGACAGCTTTTATAAAGTCATCTTCAACTTCAACCTTTTCTTCTGGCGTGCTATTTTTAAGTCTTTTGATTGTCTCAGTGTATCTTTTTGGTAACTTCATTTTAGGAATATTAATCATTGTTCCCCTCCTCAAACATTTCTAGCGCCTCTTCCTTACTCTCTGCCTCCACAATAGAGAGAGTTTCATTTGTACGTGCTTTCTCAATATCAGTGTGAATGTGACCCGTGCTGTCTGTAAATTCTCTGATTAGGAATTGCATTATTCTACAACCTCTAAAATCTCATGTTTCATTCTGTATTCTTTGACAGTACCATAGCAGCGTTCTGCAATATCCATAGCACTATCTAAATAAGAAGTTTTAATAGCTTCTTCTATGTTTTTAGTGAAACTGTATACATTTCCAAATGCATTTGTTGATACGTACAAGCCACTCTTTATTTCAATAATATATTTCTTGTCATTTTTATTATCTTCCATTCCCACTCACTCCTTAACTTGTTTAATTAATTGAGATATAGCACATATCGTAAACACTAAAAATAAGAAACCATAATCCCACTCATCTTTTACTTCTGTACCTACTAATTGAAATAATAATGAAATTATGAACATTCCTATTAAACCGCAGAATGTAGCTCTCACTTCCCCAGCACCTCTTTTACTTTTTCTAGTATGTCCTTGCTCTTTAAGGTCTGCTTCTTTGATGAACGTTCCATTGATTGTCTTTCCTTTTCTTCCTTTAATTTCGTCATACGCATACTGTAAACACTCCTGTAACGTCATATCATGTTGTTGCGCCAATATAATTAATGTAACGACTGTATCGCCTATCCCGTCTTTTAATGCGTCCATTTGCCCACGAGATAACGCTGATGCAACTTCGCCTGCTTCTTCATAAAATTTAAGTGCTTGTCTATCTGAATTACCATTGTGTAAATCTTTATCAATACTCCATTGTTGGACTTGTTCTACTAATTGATCTAAAGCGCCAAAGTTTTCTGTTTTTGATTGTCCTAATGTGTTCATTTATTGTTCCTCCCAGTATTTGTCTACAATTTTTGTGATTTCATGTGCATAATCATCAGGC
>ERZ1023515.185-NODE-185-length-10667-cov-323.313513_pt1 | contig 10667 bp, 7 predicted proteins | sample MGYA00380551_ERZ1023515 | MGnify/ENA primary metagenome ERZ1023515 (study PRJEB33173, sample SAMEA4830293) | metagenome | study: EMG produced TPA metagenomics assembly of the PRJEB25223 data set... | reverse complement strand
TAATTCTCCAATTTATAGAATGAAATTGCTTTTATATCTAAATTGCTATATAATAATGATAAGGAGGAAATAAGTATGTTAAAAGAAGTATTAACCGTTGCAAAAGTTGCGAAAAAATCTTCATTATTTTTGGGTGGTGTCGCATTTGGTACCCTTGGTTTGAAAATCTTAGCAAGTAAGGAAGCTAAAAAAGGTTATTCTAAAGCTTTGGCTAAGGCTTACAAGTTGAAAGACGAGCTAGATGCATCTGTTTCTGTCGTGAAGCAACATGGAGACGATGTCTTGCAAGATGCCAAATATTTGTACGAGCAAGAGAAAAAAGAAGAGCAATTAGATAGCCTTATAGGTGAATAATATGTCTTTTAAAGTGCTACATAGAGGATACCAACATATCCGACTATCATCTTCTTTTTCACTTACCTTGGATATTCAAGACTATCTTCGTTCCTTGGCGAGAGATGAAAAGGGGATTGAGTCTATCCAGTTTTACATGGATCAACAGCACTTTACTCTACGCATAAAAGAAGGCTTTTCTGTATTAGATAATGCAGAAGCCTTTTTAAAAAGAATTGATAAAGGGAAAGTTTCTGAGTTGATGACTCTTCCCATTCGTAGAGAAGAGAGTGCTTATTCTATTGTTTCAGGTGCAGCGGTTAAGCGTGTACTTTTTCGTAGTTTTGTGCCGTATCCTATTCGCTATATATGGACTTGTTATCAGGCTTTGGGTTATATTAGAGAAGCCTATCAAACACTAGCGCGTAAGGAACTAACGATGGAAGTCTTGGACTGTTCGGCTATTTTATTGTCTTTGTTTATGAACCAATCCAAGACAGCTAGCAATATCATGTTTATGCTTGATTTGGGGAATCATTTAGATCAGTGGTCCTTGAAAAAAACTGCAACAGATTTAGAACAGAGTCTTCTTGCAAAAGAGAGCGATGTATTCCTAGTACAGGGCGATACGGTTGTTAGTATCAAGAGTTCCGATGTTCAAATAGGAGATGTCTTGATCTTATCTCAAGGAAATGAAATTCTGTTTGATGGACAAGTAGTTTCAGGTTTAGGTATGGTCAACGAAAGTTCCTTGACAGGAGAGAGTTTTCCAGTTGAAAAAAGAGAGTCTGATTTGGTTTGTGCAAATACAGTATTAGAAACTGGAGAGTTACGCATTCGTGTAACAGATAATCAGATGAACAGCCGTATTTTACAGCTGATTAAGTTGATGAAGAAATCTGAAGAAAACAAGAAAACGAAACAACGCTATTTCATCAAGATGGCGGATAAAGTCGTCAAATATAATTTCTTGGGGGCTGGGCTGACTTACCTATTGACAGGTTCTTTTTCTAAGGCTATTTCTTTCCTATTGGTCGATTTCTCCTGCGCTTTGAAAATCTCTACTCCTGTAGCTTATTTGACAGTTATCAAGGAAGGGTTGAACCGTGAAATGGTGATTAAGGATGGAGATGTTCTGGAGAAATATCTGGAAGTTGATACTTTCTTGTTTGATAAGACAGGAACAATCACAACTAGTTATCCTATAGTTGAAAAGGTGTTACCTTTTGGAGACTATAGTGAGGAAGATATTCTCAGAATCAGTGCCTGTCTTGAGGAACACATTTATCATCCTATTGCTAATGCCATCGTCAAGCAAGCTGAGATAGAGGGAATTGAACATGAGGAAATGCATGGGAAACTCCAATATATCGCAAGCAAGGGGATCAAATCTCATATAGATGGCCAACCAGTTCTTATTGGGAATTATGTCTTGATGCAGGATGAGCAGATTCATATCAGTTCAGAACAAAATGCTTTAATTGAAGAGTACAAGAGTCACTACAATCTCTTATTCTTGGCTTATCAAAATGAATTGATTGGAATGTTCTGCATTCATACTCCTTTGAGAAAAGAAGCAAAAACAGCCTTGGATAAACTTAAGGCACAGGGGAAAAAATTGATTCTGGCAACAGGAGACACCTTGATTAGGACAGAGGAATTAGTCAAAGATTTGCCCTTTGATCAGGTCTATACAGACTTGAAACCTGATGGGAAATTTGAGTTAGTAGAGAAACTGCAGAAAGCAGGTCACACTATTTTGATGGTTGGAGATGGATTGAATGACTCAGCGGCTTTAACTCTATCAGATATCGGTGTGGTGATGAATGAGAGTGCAGATATTTCTAAGCAGATGAGTGATATCTTATTGTTAGATAATCGTTTGGATTTCTTCCAAGAGTTGGATTCGTTATCATCATCTTTGCAAACACTCATCAAGAAAAATATTCAAGATACCGTTGTCGTAAATAGTAGTTTGATTGGCTTTGGCTTATTTAATTGGCTCAGTCCTTCAAATCTCTCTATCTTACATAATCTAACAACCTTGCGCATTGTCCTGCGTAGCCTGTCTATTAAAAATAGATAGATGAGAGTTATTAACAGCAAAAAGGAGTTACCTTTCTCGAGGTTAACTCCTTTGTTTATAGATAAATGTTGAATAGTTTAGTAAGTCAATACAAAGTATTTTTTCTTCCCACGACGGATAACAGTCAGTTCATTTTCTAACTTATCAGCGTCACTCAAGACATAGTCAAGGTCTTGGATGCGGTCGCCGTTTACGTAGATGGCTCCGTTTTGGACGTCTTCACGGGCTTGGCGTTTTGAGTTAACTATACCAGATGAGACGAGCAGTTCCACGATATTGTTGTTTTCGTCTGCCTGTACTTGGTAGTTTGGCACACCACGAAGTCCTTGTTTGAGCTCTTTGACAGAAAGGTTTTTGATGTTTCCTGCAAAGAGTTGCTCAGTGATGTTAAGTGCTTCTTTGTAGGCTTCTTCTCCGTGAACAAGTGTAACAACTTCACGAGCCAAGACTTTTTGAGCCAAGCGTTCGTGTGGCGCTGCTTCAAATTGTTTACGAATATCTTCAATCTCATCAAGTGACAAGAAAGTAAAGATTTTCAAGAAGCGAACAGCGTCAGCGTCCATCACGTTCATCCAGAATTGGTACATTTCGTATGGAGAAGTCTTTTCGGGATTGAGCCAGACGGCATTTCCTTCTGATTTACCAAATTTTTTACCAGTTGCATCTGTGATTAGTGGAACAGTGATAACGTGACCAGTCTTGTCCGCCTTACGACGAAGCAATTCGGTACCAGCTGTCATATTTCCCCACTGGTCAGAACCACCGATTTGAAGAGTGACATTATGGTCTTGGTTAAGGACGAAGAAGTCGTACCCTTGCATGATTTGGTAAGCGAACTCAGTGTAAGAAATTCCTGTTTCGATCCGTTTTTTAACAGATTCCTTACTCATCATGTAGTTGACCGTGAAGTATTTTCCAATATCACGGAGGAAGTCAATGAAGCTGATGCTGCCAAACCAGTCGTAGTTGTTGACCATGACAGCCTTGTTTTCGCCATTTTCAAAGTCAAGAAAACGAGAAAGTTGTCCTTGGATAGACTTGACCCAGCCATCTACTGTGTCTTTTGTTTGGAGACTACGTTCAGCATCTTTGAAGGACGGATCTCCGATGAGACCTGTAGCACCGCCAACGAGCGCATAAGGTTTGTGACCTGCTAGTTGCAAGCGACGACTTGTCAAGATTGCGACAAGGTGGCCTAGGTGAAGGCTGTCAGCAGTTGGATCGTAGCCAGTATAATAAGAAACTTGACCTTCTTCTAGGGCTTTACGCAAAGCTTCTTCATCAGTCGTTTGAAATATCAAACCACGCTCTTTTAGCTCATCAAAAATGTGCATGTGTCTTTTCTCCTTTTTAAAATTATTGTTTCTACCTATTGTATCACAAACTTGGGCAATAGCCTAGCAGAATAGGGAAGAAAGTGGCTATTTTATTGAAAATTTCCCTTTTGTGGTATAATAGATAAAGTGAGGAAATCCATGCAAAATCAATTAAATGAATTAAAACGAAAAATGCTGGAATTTTTCCAGCAAAAACAAAAAAATAAAAAATCAGCTAGACCTGGCAAGAAAGGTTCAAGTACCAAAAAATCTAAAACCTTAGATAAGTCAGCCATTTTCCCAGCTATTTTACTGAGTATAAAAGCCTTATTTAACTTACTCTTTGTACTCGGTTTTCTAGGAGGAATGTTGGGAGTTGGGATTGCTTTGGGGTACGGAGTGGCCTTATTTGACAAGGTTCGGGTGCCTCAGACAGAAGAATTGGTGAATCAGGTCAAGGACATCTCTTCTATTTCAGAGATTACCTATTCGGACGGGACGGTGATTGCTTCCATAGAGAGTGATTTGTTGCGCACTTCTATCTCATCTGAGCAAATTTCGGAAAATCTGAAGAAGGCTATCATTGCGACAGAAGATGAACACTTTAAAGAACATAAGGGTGTAGTACCCAAGGCGGTGATTCGTGCGACCTTGGGGAAATTTGTAGGTTTGGGTTCCTCTAGTGGGGGTTCAACCTTGACCCAGCAACTAATTAAACAGCAGGTGGTTGGGGATGCGCCGACCTTGGCTCGTAAGGCGGCAGAGATTGTGGATGCTCTTGCCTTGGAACGCGCCATGAATAAAGATGAGATTTTAACGACCTATCTCAATGTGGCTCCCTTTGGCCGAAATAATAAGGGACAGAATATTGCAGGGGCTCGGCAAGCAGCTGAGGGAATTTTCGGTGTAGATGCCAGTCAGTTGACTGTTCCTCAAGCAGCATTTTTAGCAGGACTTCCACAGAGTCCTATTACTTACTCTCCTTATGAAAATACTGGGGAGTTGAAGAGTGATGAAGACCTAGAAATTGGCTTAAGACGGGCTAAGGCAGTTCTTTACAGTATGTATCGTACAGGTGCATTAAGCAAAGACGAGTATTCTCAGTACAAGGATTATGACCTTAAACAGGACTTTTTACCATCGGGCACGGTTACAGGAATTTCACGAGACTATTTATACTTTACAACTTTGGCAGAAGCTCAAGAACGTATGTATGACTATCTAGCTCAGAGAGACAATGTCTCCGCTAAGGAGTTGAAAAATGAGGCAACTCAGAAGTTTTATCGAGATTTGGCAGCCAAGGAAATTGAAAATGGTGGTTATAAGATTACTACTACCATAGATCAGAAAATTCATTCTGCCATGCAAAGTGCGGTTGCTGATTATGGCTATCTTTTAGACGATGGAACAGGTCGTGTAGAAGTAGGGAATGTCTTGATGGACAACCAAACAGGTGCTATTCTAGGCTTTGTAGGTGGTCGTAATTATCAAGAAAATCAAAATAATCATGCCTTTGATACCAAACGTTCGCCAGCTTCTACTACCAAGCCCTTGCTGGCCTACGGTATTGCTATTGACCAGGGCTTGATGGGAAGTGAAACGATTCTATCTAACTATCCCACAAACTTTGCTAATGGCAATCCGATTATGTATGCTAATAGCAAGGGAACAGGAATGATGACCTTGGGAGAAGCTCTGAACTATTCATGGAATATCCCTGCTTACTGGACCTATCGTATGCTCCGTGAAAATGGTGTTGATGTCAAGGGTTATATGGAAAAGATGGGTTACGAGATTCCTGAGTACGGTATTGAGAGCTTGCCAATGGGTGGTGGTATTGAAGTCACAGTTGCCCAGCATACCAATGGCTATCAGACCTTAGCTAATAATGGAGTTTATCATCAGAAGCATGTGATTTCAAAGATTGAAGCAGCAGATGGTAGAGTGGTGTATGAGTATCAGGATAAACCGGTTCAAGTCTATTCAAAAGCTACTGCGACGATTATGCAGGGATTGCTACGAGAAGTTCTATCCTCTCGTGTGACAACAACCTTCAAGTCTAACCTGACTTCTTTAAATCCTACTCTGGCTAATGCAGATTGGATTGGGAAGACTGGTACAACCAACCAAGACGAAAATATGTGGCTCATGCTTTCGACACCTAGATTAACCCTAGGTGGCTGGATTGGGCATGATGATAATCATTCATTGTCACGTAGAGCAGGTTATTCTAATAACTCTAATTACATGGCTCATCTGGTAAATGCGATTCAGCAAGCTTCCCCAAGCATTTGGGGGAACGAGCGCTTTGCTTTAGATCCTAGTGTAGTGAAATCGGAAGTCTTGAAATCAACAGGTCAAAAACCAGGGAAGGTTTCTGTTGAAGGAAAAGAAGTAGAGGTCACAGGTTCGACTGTTACCAGCTATTGGGCTAATAAGTCAGGAGCGCCAGCGACAAGTTATCGCTTTGCTATTGGCGGAAGTGATGCGGATTATCAGAATGCTTGGTCTAGTATTGTGGGGAGTCTACCAACTCCATCCAGCTCCAGCAGTTCAAGTAGTAGTTCTAGCGATAGCAGTAACTCAAGTACTACACGACCTTCTTCTTCAAGGGCGAGACGATAATTCTCTAAATGAAGTGGCCAATCAATGGATTGCCACTTTTTTCCTTTCGTGTTACAATAAGGGTATGAATCAGTATCAGAAAAAGATTGTTAACGGAAAAATTTATTCGCTCCTATCCGGCTTAATATGGGGAATCTGTGGAATTTTAGGAGAGTACTTCTTTACTCATTATCAGGTGTCTTCGGGCTGGATTACCTCTATGCGTTTGACACTGGCAGGGAGTATTGTACTCATTTGGTCTGCAATACAATTAAAATCGCAAGTGCTAGATATTTGGCGAGACAAGAAAAATTACCTGCCCTTTTTAGCCTATGCTATTTTGGGGATTTTTTCAGTTCAGTATTTTTTCTATCTCTGTGTAGAATACTCAAATGCTACGACAGCAACTATTTTACAGTTTATTAGCCCTGTCTTTATCCTCTTTTACAATCGCTTGGTTTATCAAAAACGAGCGTCAAAAAGCGCTGTTTTCTATGTTTTGGTTGCCATGCTGGGTGTTTGCTTGATGGCGACAAAGGGAGATCTCTCTCAGTTATCCATGACGCCGCTAGCTCTTATAACAGGTTTGCTGAGTGCCATGGGTGTTATGTTTAATGTTATCTTGCCCCAACCTTTTGCTAAGCGTTATGGTTTTGTTCCTACGGTTGGGTGGGGGATGATTTTGGCAGGTTTGTTTAGCAATGTCCTCTCGCCGGTTTATCAGCTTTCCTTTACTCTTGATATTTGGAGTATCTTGATTTGCCTCATTATCGCTTTCTTTGGAACGGCTTTTGCTTTTTTCATTTCCATGAAGGCTGTGTCCTTGGTTTCTCCTTTGGTGGTTGCCGTTATCAGTGCCAGTGAACCTCTCTCTTCTGCTCTCTTGAGTGTTTTGTTCTTAGGATTAGTAGTGGATTGGTCCCTCCTTCTAGCTATAGCCTTGATTATTTTACCCATGATATTTTTGTCTATAGAAGAAGCGAAAGAAAGTAGATAAAAAGTCTTTTCTTAATTCTAAAAGTGTGCTATACTAGAATAGTCAATAAAACACGGGGAGATAGTTGTGAAGAGTGTTTTTAGGTTGTATCGGTAGGGGCTTGCTTTTACCGACAGCACGTTTTATCTCACATCCCTAAAAAATCATACCTAAAAACAGACAAAAAGGTTTCAAATTTGAGGCCTTTTTTGGTAGAATAGGTATCATTATAACGAACCAGGAGGCACCTATGACTGCTACAAAAATGAACGCTCAAGAAATTATCCAATTTATCGCCAATGCTGAAAAGAAAACCAGTGTCAAAGTAACCTTTGAGGGGCAACTCGCAACTGCTGTGCCTAGCTCTGTTGTCAAACTAGGAAATGTCCTATTCGGAGACTGGAAGGACGTGGCTCCGCTTCTTGAAGGTTTGGTAGAAAATCAAGATTATGTTGTCGAGCAAGATGCTCGTAATTCTGCAGTTCCTTTGCTAGATAAGCGTGCTATCAACGCTCGTATCGAGCCAGGTGCTATTATCCGTGACCAGGTGGAAATTGGTGACAATGCTGTTATCATGATGGGAGCTGTTATCAATATCGGTGCTGAAATCGGTGCTGGAACCATGATTGACATGGGTGCCATCCTTGGTGGCCGTGCTATCGTTGGAAAAAATAGCCACGTTGGTGCAGGTGCAGTTTTGGCAGGTGTGATTGAGCCAGCTAGTGCTGAACCAGTCCGTGTCGGAGACAATGTTCTTATCGGTGCTAATGCAGTGGTTATCGAAGGAGTCCAAATCGGTAGTGGTTCAGTTGTCGCTGCAGGAGCTATCGTTACCCAAGATGTCCCAGAAAACGTGGTAGTAGCAGGTGTTCCAGCTCGTATCATCAAAGAAATTGATGCCCAAACCCAACAAAAAACAGCGCTAGAGGATGCGCTTCGTACCTTGTAATTGTAAAAGTAAAAAAGAGGCGGAACCCTTTTTCCAGCCTCTTTCTGCTATATCGGAGGACAGATAGATGTTAGATTTGATTCAGACTAGACGAGCTTTACACCAGATTCCAGAGATTGGCTTGGAGGAGTTCAAGACTCAGGCTTATTTGCTGGATGTGATTGAGAAATTGACTACGGGCAAGGATTTTGTTCAAATTCGTACTTGGCGGACAGGGATTTTGGTCTACCTGCAGGGAAGTCAGCCGGAGCGAACCATTGGTTGGCGGACAGATATTGATGGTCTGCCTATCGTCGAACAAGCAGGTCTACCTTTTGCTTCTCAACACCAAGGTCGCATGCATGCCTGTGGCCATGATTTTCATATGACCATTGCCTTAGGCTGTCTTGAGCGCGCCCTTGAGGAGCAACCCAAGAATAATCTGCTCTTTCTATTTCAGCCTGCTGAAGAAAATGAAGCTGGTGGTATGCTCATGTATGAGGACGATGCTTTTGGAGATTGGTTGCCAGATCAATTCTATGGTCTCCATGTTCGTCCAGATTTGAAAGTCGGCCAGATTGCGACTAATACTCATACACTCTTTGCAGGAACTTGCGAGGTGAAGATCCGTTTCAAAGGCAAAGGTGGCCACGCAGCTTTTCCTCATGAAGCCAATGACGCCTTGGTGGCGGCTAGTTACTTTGTGACCCAAGTGCAGTCAGTTGTTAGCCGCAATGTCAACCCAATCGAGGGAGCAGTGGTGACCTTCGGCGTTTTTCAAGCTGGAACCACCAACAATGTCATCACAGACACAGCTTTTTTACATGGAACTATTCGTGCCTTGACACAGGACATGAGTCTCTTGGTGCAAAAGAGGGTAAAAACAGTTGCAGAAGGGGTTGCAGCTGCCTTTGATATGGAAGTCGAAGTGGAACTCAAACAAGGTGGATACCTACCTGTTGAGAACAATCCAGCCTTGGCGCGTGAACTGATGGACTTCTTTGACGAGAAAGACGGAATCGAGTTGATTGATATCGAACCTGCTATGACAGGCGAGGACTTTGGTTATCTCCTTTCAAAGGTTGATGGCGTGATGTTTTGGCTAGGTATCGATAGTCCCTACGCTCTTCATCACCCTCAAATGAGTCCTAAGGAAGAAGTCTTAGCTATTGGGGTGGCTGCGGTGTCTAGTTTCCTGAAAAAGAAGGCAGCAGAATAGAGGGCTTGTCTATGAAATCGGAATTACGCAAGCAAGTCTTGCATGAAATGAAGGCTTTATCTCAAGAACAAAAACAGGCTATAGACCAAGCTTTAACCGAGCGAATTTTACAACACCCCTTTTATCAAGAAGCTAAGGTCATCGCAACCTACCTCTCTTTTTCTCATGAGTTTCAAACGTGGGAACTGATTGAGCAGGCGCTGAAGGACGGCAAGAAGGTTTTAATACCCAAAACTTATCTCAAGGGTCGCATGGACTTTGTGGTCTATGATCCGCAACAGTTGGTAAAAACTTCCTTTGGATTACTGGAGCCACAGGGAGATTTGGAAGTGGTGGATGTTTCAAAGATTGATTTGATTCATGTTCCTGGTCTGGCTTTTACGACGAAAGGATATCGGATAGGATACGGTGGAGGCTATTATGACCGCTATCTGGAACATTTTTCTGGTCGTACTTTGAGTACGATATATCCTTGTCAAATTCAGGACTTTATACCTGAAAACCATGATATTCCTGTTCAGGAGGTATTAATTGATGAAGGAAATCTTTGATAGACGTTACCCTGTGACGAGTTTCTTCCTCTTAGTGACGGCCTTGGTATTTTTACTAATGTTGGTCACTGCAGGCGGAAACTTTGACAGGGCAGATACATTATTTCGATTTGGAGCCATGTATGGGCCAGCTATTCGCCTCTTTCCCGAGCAGGTTTGGCGTCTCTTGTCTGCCATTTTTGTTCATATTGGGTGGGAACATTTCATTGTTAATATGCTTTCACTTTATTATCTTGGAAGGCAGGTAGAGGAGATTTTCGGTTCTAAGCAGTTTTTCTTTCTCTATCTTTTATCAGGAATGATGGGCAATCTCTTTGTTTTTGTATTTAGTCCTAAATCCTTAGCAGCAGGCGCCTCTACCTCTCTTTATGGGCTATTTGCCGCGATTATCATTCTTCGCTATGCAACGCGTAATCCTTATATCCAGCAGTTGGGCCAATCCTATCTGACACTTTTTGTGGTTAACATTATTGGAAGTGTTCTGATTCCAGGAATCAGCCTAGCAGGCCATATCGGTGGTGCAGTTGGTGGCGCATTTCTAGCAGTTATCTTTCCAGTTAGAGGAGAAAAACGGATGTATAATACCAGCCAGAGATTAGGAGCGGTAGTCTTGTTCGTAGGACTCGCCATTTTGCTTTTCTACAAGGGAATGGG
>ERZ1023515.181-NODE-181-length-10750-cov-317.753904_pt1 | contig 10750 bp, 8 predicted proteins | sample MGYA00380551_ERZ1023515 | MGnify/ENA primary metagenome ERZ1023515 (study PRJEB33173, sample SAMEA4830293) | metagenome | study: EMG produced TPA metagenomics assembly of the PRJEB25223 data set... | reverse complement strand
TTTAAATCCTGACAAATGGTTGTTTCTTTTTCTAAATCGGTGATACTGTATCGGAGAATGCGCGTGAGGTCACAAAGGCTGCGATAGAGCTTCTATGGAGAATTTCTTTTTGGAGAGATTTTTTAAAGGAATGAGACATCCGCTACCTCATTGGAAGGTTTTTTTGTGATAAGTATAGCAGTTTAAAAATTCTAGAGCAAGGTAAAATAGAAAAGGTTTGGCTAAAATTTTTTAGCTAAACCTTTTGAAAAGTTAAGTATGTATTATAGATGCTTGTTATCTGCAAATATCTAGAGCATTTCAAGGAAATAAACTAGAAATAACAATTAATATGGTGGTTCAGAAATACCTTTTGATAATCAATAAGATCTTCAGGATGAAGTGCGTTGATTCCATCCATTTCATATTTCCGATTTAATAAACGATATTTGTTTTCACCAAATTGATGAAAAGGGAGTAGTTGAACTTGGTCGATATTTAATGAGTTAAATAGAGTAGCGAATTTTTCTGCATCCTCTAAACTATTGTTAAAATTAGGAATAACTGGGATTCTTAAAACGATAGTTTTATTTTGAGAAAAAGCATAATGAATGTTTTTAATAATCATTTGATTAAAAACCCCAGTCACTTTTTTATGTTTTATAGAGTTATAATGTTTTAGGTCTGTGTAGATAAAATCCACATATTGAATTAAATCGATAAATTTTTCATGATCAACAAAGGCAGTAGTTTCAATGGCAGTGTGTATGTGATGTTCTTTAGCTGATTTTAAGATGGCTTTAGCAAATTCAAACTGAGCAAATATTTCACCTCCTGATAAAGTTAAACCTCCACCGGATTCTTCGTAAAATTCTTTGTCTTTTAATACCTCTGTAATAATTTCTTCTACAGTCTTTTCTTCACCGACTAAGGTGAATTTCTCTCGTTGAGCATCTTTCATTTTTTCAGGTTTCATTCTTTGAGATTCAGGATTAGAACACCATGGACAGCGCAGAGGACATCCTTTTAAAAAAACAGTTGTACGAATACCCGGGCCGTCATGAATTGAAAAGTGTTGAATATTAAAAATAATTCCTTTAGATATTTCCATAAGAGTTCCTCCTCTTCATAAGTCTATCCTATCACAAAAACGAAAGAAAAACAATTACGAACGAAAGGTTAATTTGTTGTTTTTTGCTTTTTATTTTGGTAGAATAAAACGGAGGTGTAAAATGAAAAGATTGGAACAAATTATTAAATTAGTATCAGAATATGAAAAGATCGACGTTAATACATTATCGGAAAAATTAAATGTATCGAAAGTAACGATTAGAAAAGATTTAGATAAATTAGAGTCAAAAGGTTTATTACACAGAGAGCATGGATATGCTGTATTAAATAGTGGAGATGACTTAAATGTACGTTTGTCAATTAATTATGAAATTAAGAGAAAAATTGTTCAGGAAGCAGTAAAATTGGTGTCAGATAATGAAACAATAATGATAGAATCTGGATCGACCTGTGCTTTACTTGCTGAGGAAATTTGCAAGCAAAAAAGAAATGTTACGATTGTAACAAATTCATTTTTTATAGCAAATTTTGTGAGAGCTTATGATTCATGTCGTATTATTGTTCTTGGTGGAGAGTTTCAGAAGGATTCACAGGTTACTGTGGGACCTTTATTAAAAGAAATGATACAGACTTTTCATGTGCATCAAGCTTTTGTTGGGACAGATGGTTACGATAAAGAGATGGGCTTTACAGGAAAAGATTTAATGCGCAGTGAGGTAGTTCAATATATTTCAGCAGCGTCGGATAAAGTCATTGTACTAACTGACTCAAGTAAATTTGATAAAAGGGGTACAGTAAGAAGATTTGCTTTAAGTCAAGTCTATGAAGTAATAACAGACGAAAAACTTTCTAAACAAAATATAGCTACATTAGAAAATGCTGGGATAATGGTTAAGGTAGTTTCGTAAGAGGTTAAGTGTATGAATCAAGATAGGAATAAACTGCTCTCTAAAATTGCTTATCTGTATTATATTGAAAACTTAAATCAGTCACAAATAGCAGCGAAATTAGGAATTTATAGAACCTCTATTAGTAGAATGTTAACAGAAGCAAGGAATGCAGGAATTGTTAAAATTGAAATAGAGAATTTTGATACCAATATGTTTAAGTTGGAAAATTATGTAAAAGAAAAATATGGTCTGGAAAGTTTAGAAATTATTCCAAATGAATTTGATGATAATCCAACAATTTTATCTGAAAGAATTTCTCAAGTTGCAGCAGGTGTCCTTAGGAATCTAATTGATGATAATATGAAAATTGGCTTTTCTTGGGGGAAAAGTTTAAGTAATTTAGTAGATTTAATTCACAGTAAAAGTGTCCGAAATGTTCACTTCTATCCTCTAGCAGGTGGTCCTAGTCACATACACGCTAAATACCATGTGAATACACTGATTTATGAAATGTCTAGAAAATTTCATGGAGAGTGTACATTTATGAATGCAACGATTGTGCAAGAAAATAAATTGTTAGCAGATGGTATTTTGCAATCAAGATATTTTGAAAATTTGAAAAATAGTTGGAAAGATTTAGATATAGCTGTAGTCGGAATTGGTGATTTTAGCAATAAAGGAAAACATCAATGGTTAGACATGCTTACAGAGGATGACTTTAAAGAATTGACCAAAGTTAAAACTGTAGGAGAAATTTGTTGTCGATTTTTTGATTCAAAAGGTAAAGAAGTCTATGAAAACTTACAGGAAAGAACGATAGCAATCTCTTTGGAAGATTTAAAAAATATTCCTCAAAGTTTAGCTGTTGCTTACGGTGATACGAAAGTATCTTCGATTCTTTCTGTCTTGCGTGCTAATTTAGTAAATCATTTGATTACAGATAAAAATACAATTTTAAAAGTTTTGGAAGAAGATGGTGATTTGACTTTTAGAGAGATTCTAGGTGAGTGAAAATGATAGACTGATCAGTTTATCGTTTTTTCTTTTTAGTTGATTGCACATTTGTGCTTATATAAACAAAAATAGTTTATCTGTTGTTTTTAGATTGACAACTTTCTTATGTAGTTGTATTCTATAGTTACAAAAGAAAATTTTAAAATTTCAAATGAAAAAAGCTTTTTACATAGTGAAATGAGGAGGAATTTATGGAAATTATTGTTCCAGATCAAATTATCATGGGTTTAATTTTATATGCTGGCGATGCGAAACAACATATTTATAAAGCATTAGATTACATAAAGAACGGTACATGTGAACGATGTGAAGAAGAAATCCAGTTAGCTGATGCCGCCTTATTAGAAGCTCATAATCTACAAACAAAATTCTTGGCACAGGAAGCGTCTGGTACAAAGACAGAAATTACAGCTCTCTTTGTTCATTCACAAGATCATCTCATGACTAGTATGACGGAGATTAATTTAATCAAAGAAATTATTAGTTTGAGAAAAGAACTTCATAAAAAATAATACTAGAGTATTATCATTGTTATTAACATAGAGGAGGAAAACATAATGGTGAAGATTGGTTTGTTTTGTGCAGCAGGTTTTTCTACTGGTATGCTTGTAAATAATATGAAAATTGCAGCGCAAGCTAGTGGAGTTGAGGCAGAAATAGAGGCGTTTTCTCAGTCTAAATTAGCGGATTATGCGCCAAATATAGATGTTGCACTATTGGGTCCACAAGTTGCTTATACATTAGATAAATCAAAAGAAATTTGTGATAAGTGTGATGTTCCGATAGCTGTTATTCCGATGATGGACTATGGTATGTTAGATGGGAAAAAAGTATTAGATTTGGCCCTATCTTTGATTAGTGGGTAAGAAAAGGAGATTTATTATGGCAAAGATGGATGTTCAGAAAATCATTGCACCGATGATGAAGTTTGTGAATATGCGTGGCATTATAGCTCTAAAAGATGGGATGTTAGCAATTTTGCCATTGACAGTAGTTGGTAGTTTATTCTTGATTATGGGACAATTGCCGTTCGAAGAATTAAATAAGAGCATTGCTAGTGTTTTTGGAGCTAATTGGACAGAGCCGTTTATGCAAGTATATTCAGGAACTTTTGCTATTATGGGTCTAATTTCTTGTTTTTCAATTGCCTATTCTTATGCTAAGAATAGCGGAGTAGAGGCTTTACCAGCTGGAGTTCTATCTGTATCTGCATTCTTTATTTTGCTAAGATCATCTTATATCCCTAAACAAGGTGAGGCGATTGGGGACGCTATTAGTAAAGTTTGGTTTGGAGGCCAAGGAATTATCGGTGCTATCATTATAGGTTTGGTAGTAGGAAGTATTTATACCTTCTTTATAAAGAGAAAAATTGTTATTAAGATGCCAGAACAAGTTCCACAAGCTATTGCCAAACAGTTTGAAGCAATGATTCCAGCATTTGTAATTTTCTTATCTTCTATGATTGTATATATTTTAGCGAAGTCATTGACTAATGGCGGAACATTCATAGAAATGATTTATTCTGCTATTCAAGTTCCGTTGCAAGGTTTAACTGGATCTTTGTATGGTGCTATTGGAATTGCATTCTTTATATCATTTTTGTGGTGGTTTGGTGTTCATGGGCAATCGGTAGTAAATGGAGTAGTGACAGCTCTGCTTTTATCTAATCTTGACGCTAATAAAGCTATGTTAGCCTCTGCTAATCTATCATTAGAAAATGGTGCACATATTGTTACTCAACAATTTTTAGATTCATTTTTAATTCTATCAGGTTCAGGGATTACGTTTGGTCTTGTAGTTGCCATGCTTTTTGCAGCAAAATCAAAACAATACCAAGCCTTAGGAAAAGTTGCAGCTTTTCCAGCAATATTTAACGTAAATGAGCCAGTTGTATTTGGATTTCCGATTGTCATGAATCCAGTTATGTTTGTACCTTTCATTCTTGTTCCTGTACTTGCAGCTGTGATAGTATATGGAGCTATTGCAACAGGTTTCATGCAACCATTCTCAGGGGTAACATTGCCTTGGAGTACACCAGCTATTCTATCAGGATTTTTGGTGGGTGGATGGCAAGGTGTTGTGACTCAGTTATTAGTATTGGTGATATCTACAGTGGTTTACTTTCCATTCTTTAAGATACAAGATCGTTTAGCTTACCAAAATGAAATCAAACAATCTTAGAGGTATTTGTGTGTTACTGTTAAACTCACACATTTGTGCTAAAAATTAGAGAGTTAAAATTTTTCTAGTTAAAAGCTTGAAAATTTCTATAAAAATCGGTATTATATTTTCGAAAGAAATAAAAATATTTTCGAAAGAAAGGTGCTTACGATGGTAAATACAGAAGTAGCAAGAACAACAATCAAGACAGAATATTTTGGCAGCCTTACTGAAAGGATGAACAAATATCGAGAAGATGTTTTAAATAAAAAACCTTATATTGATGCTGAGAGAGCAGTTCTAGCAACACGCGCCTATGAACGATACAAGGAACAACCTAATGTCCTAAAACGTGCATATATGCTGAAAGAAATTTTGGAAAATATGTCTATCTATATTGAAGAAGAATCTATGATTGCGGGAAATCAAGCTTCTTCCAATAAAGATGCTCCTATTTTTCCGGAATATACGCTAGAATTTGTTCTCAATGAGTTGGATCTTTTTGAAAAGCGTGATGGAGATGTTTTCTATATTACAGAAGAAACAAAAGAACAACTTAGAAGTATTGCTCCGTTTTGGGAAAATAATAATTTACGTGCTAGAGCTGGTGCCTTATTACCTGAAGAAGTGTCTGTTTATATGGAAACAGGATTCTTCGGTATGGAAGGTAAGATGAATTCTGGAGATGCTCACTTAGCAGTTAACTATCAGAAACTTTTGCAATTTGGTTTAAGAGGTTTTGAAGAGCGGGCTCGTAAAGCAAAAGTAGCTCTAGATTTAACAGATCCAGCAAGTATTGATAAATATCATTTTTACGACTCTATATTTATCGTAATCGATGCTATTAAAGTATATGCAAAGCGCTTTGTTGCTCTTGCTAAAAGTTTAGCCGAAAATGCAAATCCTAAACGTAAGAAAGAATTACTTGAGATTGCAGATATTTGCTCTAGAGTCCCATATGAACCGGCAACTACTTTTGCAGAAGCTATTCAATCAGTTTGGTTTATTCAATGTATTTTACAAATTGAATCTAATGGCCACTCTCTTTCATATGGCCGTTTTGATCAATATATGTATCCATATATGAAGGCTGATTTAGAAAGTGGTAAAGAAACAGAAGATAGCATTGTTGAACGTCTGACAAATCTTTGGATTAAGACAATTACAATCAATAAGGTTCGCAGTCAATCACATACATTTTCTTCAGCAGGAAGTCCTTTATATCAAAATGTTACAATTGGTGGACAGACTCGAGATAAGAAGGATGCTGTTAACCCATTATCTTATTTGGTATTAAAATCAGTTGCACAAACCCATCTACCGCAACCTAATCTAACTGTACGTTACCATGCAGGTTTAGATGCTCGTTTCATGAATGAGTGTATTGAAGTGATGAAACTTGGTTTTGGTATGCCTGCATTTAATAATGATGAGATTATTATTCCTTCTTTTATTGCAAAAGGAGTATTGGAAGATGATGCTTATGATTACAGTGCCATTGGATGTGTTGAAACGGCAGTTCCAGGGAAATGGGGCTATCGTTGCACAGGTATGAGTTATATGAACTTCCCTAAGGTTCTACTTATCACGATGAATGATGGAATTGATCCGGCTTCGGGTAAACGGTTTGCACCAAGCTTTGGTCATTTTAAGGATATGAAGAACTTTTCTGAATTAGAAAATGCTTGGGATAAAACACTAAGATATTTGACACGAATGAGTGTTATTGTTGAAAATTCTATTGATTTATCATTGGAACGAGAAGTTCCTGATATTCTATGTTCAGCATTGACTGATGATTGTATTGGTCGTGGAAAACACCTTAAAGAAGGTGGAGCAGTATATGATTATATATCAGGATTGCAAGTTGGAATTGCAAATTTGTCGGATTCATTAGCTGCAATTAAAAAATTGGTGTTTGAGGAAGAACGTATAAGCCCAAGTCAGCTTTGGCATGCATTGGAAACAGATTATGCCGGAGAAGAAGGTAAGGTCATTCAAGAAATGTTGATTCATGATGCACCTAAGTATGGTAATGATGATGATTATGCTGACAAATTGGTTACTGCTGCTTATGACATTTATGTTGATGAAATTGCTAAATATCCTAATACACGTTATGGAAGAGGTCCTATTGGAGGAATTCGTTATTCAGGAACATCTTCTATATCAGCCAACGTAGGGCAGGGACGTGGAACATTAGCAACTCCAGATGGACGCAACGCGGGTACACCGTTAGCAGAGGGTTGTTCACCATCACATAATATGGATCAACACGGCCCTACATCTGTTTTAAAATCTGTTTCAAAATTACCAACAGATGAAATCGTAGGTGGGGTTCTCTTAAATCAGAAAGTAAATCCTCAAACGTTAGCCAAAGAAGAAGATAAATTAAAACTAATTGCTTTGTTACGAACATTCTTTAATCGTTTACATGGGTACCATATTCAATACAATGTTGTTTCCAGAGAGACGTTGATTGACGCTCAGAAACATCCTGAAAAACACAGAGACTTAATTGTTCGTGTTGCAGGATACTCTGCATTCTTCAATGTTCTTTCTAAGGCAACCCAAGATGACATTATAGGACGTACTGAGCATACTTTGTAAAATAAAGAGGTTCTTTTTATGGAATTTATGCTTGACACATTAAATTTAGATGAGATTAAAAAGTGGTCTGAAATTTTGCCGCTAGCTGGGGCAACTTCAAATCCCACTATTGCAAAAAGAGAGGGTTCTATTAATTTTTTTGAACGAATCAAAGATGTAAGAGAATTGATTGGCTCTACACCCTCTATTCATGTTCAGGTGATTTCTCAAGATTTTGAAGGCATCTTAAAGGATGCTCATGAAATTCGAAGACAAGCAGGAGATGATATATTTATCAAAGTACCTGTTACTCCAGCTGGATTACGTGCAATAAAGGTGCTAAAAAAAGAGGGCTACCATATCACTGCAACAGCTATTTATACAGTTATTCAGGGATTATTAGCTATCGAAGCAGGAGCGGATTACCTAGCTCCATATTATAATAGAATGGAAAATCTGAACATTGATTCAAATTCTGTCATTCGTCAATTAGTTCTTGCTATTGATAGACAGAACTCTCCTAGTAAGATTTTGGCTGCATCCTTTAAAAATGTAGCACAAGTAAATAATGCTTTAGCTGCAGGTGCGCATGCTGTTACAGCAGGAGCAGATGTTTTTGAATCAGCTTTCGCCATGCCATCTATCCAAAAGGCGGTTGATGATTTTTCTGACGATTGGTTTGTTACTCAAAATAGTCGTTCCATTTAGATAGAGAGGAAATACATATGAGAATTTTTGCTAGTCCTTCTAGATATATTCAGGGGGAAAATGCCTTGTTTGAAAATGCCAAATCAATTTTGGATTTGGGAAATTACCCTATTCTATTATGCGATCAGTTGGTTTATGATATTGTTGGAAAACGATTTGAAGATTATCTACATAGGTATGGTTTCCATATTGTTCTGGCGCTATTTAATGGTGAAGCTTCTGACAATGAAATCAATCGAGTTGTTGCCTTGGCTGAGAAAGAAAATTGTGATAGTATTATCGGTCTTGGTGGGGGAAAGACGATTGATAGCGCAAAAGCTATTGCAGATTTGATTGAAAAGCCTGTTATTATTGCTCCAACAATTGCATCGACCGACGCACCTGTATCTGCTTTATCTGTTATTTATACAGATGAAGGTGCATTTGATCATTATCTATTTTATTCTAAAAATCCAGATTTAGTTTTGGTTGATACAAAAGTTATTTCACAAGCCCCTAAGCGTTTATTAGCGTCTGGTATTGCAGATGGTTTAGCAACTTGGGTTGAGGCGCGTGCGGTTATGCAGGCAAATGGAAAAACTATGTTGGGACAACAGCAAACATTGGCTGGAGTTGCAATTGCGAAGAAATGTGAAGAAACGCTGTTTGCAGATGGTTTACAGGCTATGGCAGCTTGTGAAGCTAAAGTGGTGACACCAGCATTAGAAAATATTGTTGAAGCTAATACTTTATTGAGTGGCCTAGGTTTTGAAAGTGGAGGATTAGCTGCGGCGCATGCAATTCATAATGGTTTTACTGCATTGACAGGTGACATTCATCATTTAACACATGGTGAAAAAGTAGCTTATGGAACTTTAGTACAACTATTATTGGAAAATAGACCTAAAGAAGAACTTGATAAGTATATTGAGTTTTACAAAAAAATTGGTATGCCAACAACTCTAAAAGAAATGCATTTGGATCAAGTTGGATATGATGATTTAATAAAAGTTGGTAAACAAGCAACTATGGAGGGTGAGACAATTCATCAGATGCCGTTTAAGATTTCGCCCTCAGATGTTGCTCAAGCTATTATCGCTGTAGATGCCTATGTAAATTCAAAATAAACAATAAGGACTACTGTTTTCCAAATGGTAGTCTTTTATTGATCCCTGTATTGAATTCTATAGAAGATTGAAATAGGATGAGAACAAATCGATTGGGAAAGTAAAATTAATTTCTATAAATGTTTTAGCAATTGTTTCGTACTATTTCAGATTCAGTCTACTATACGTTCTTCATAAATCAAAAAGCGACATAGGTTGTCGGCTATTTATTGTGAATACATTAATTAGCATTCCAGTTTTATCTTCGGTCTAAAATAAGTATTTTGTGCTATACGAGATAAGCTTCTTGACTTACTCCTTGATTTACTGCATAACAATGGGATAAAAAGTGGGAGATAGAGCAATTCATAGTCATCAAAATTAATGAGATACAGTATACAGTTTTTTCTTTAAACACATTTCAAATTCCCTCAAAAATGGTATAATAGTAACATCACAAAATTGGAGAGAGACCATGAGTTTTTATAATCATAAAGAAATTGAGCCTAAGTGGCAGGGCTACTGGGCAGAACATCATACATTTAAGACAGGAACAGATGCATCAAAACCTAAGTTTTATGCGCTTGATATGTTCCCTTATCCGTCTGGAGTTGGTCTGCACGTAGGACACCCAGAAGGTTATACTGCAACCGATATCCTCAGTCGTTACAAACGTGCGCAAGGCTACAATGTCCTTCACCCAATGGGTTGGGATGCTTTTGGTTTACCTGCAGAGCAATACGCTATGGATACTGGTAATGACCCAGCAGAATTTACAGCGGAAAACATTGCCAACTTCAAACGTCAAATCAATGCGCTTGGATTTTCTTATGACTGGGATCGTGAAGTCAACACAACAGATCCAAACTACTACAAGTGGACTCAATGGATTTTCACCAAGCTTTACGAAAAAGGCTTGGCCTATGAAGCTGAAGTGCCAGTAAACTGGGTTGAGGAATTGGGAACTGCCATTGCCAATGAAGAAGTGCTTCCTGACGGAACTTCTGAGCGTGGAGGCTATCCAGTTGTCCGCAAACCAATGCGCCAATGGATGCTCAAAATCACGGCTTACGCAGAGCGCTTGCTCAATGACTTAGATGAATTAGATTGGTCAGAGTCTATCAAGGATATGCAACGCAACTGGATTGGTAAATCAACTGGTGCCAATGTAACTTTCAAAGTAAAAGGAACAGACAAGGAATTTACAGTCTTTACTACTCGTCCGGACACACTTTTCGGTGCGACTTTCACTGT
>ERZ1023515.166-NODE-166-length-11466-cov-132.841206_pt1 | contig 11466 bp, 10 predicted proteins | sample MGYA00380551_ERZ1023515 | MGnify/ENA primary metagenome ERZ1023515 (study PRJEB33173, sample SAMEA4830293) | metagenome | study: EMG produced TPA metagenomics assembly of the PRJEB25223 data set... | reverse complement strand
AACAAGCCAAACAAATCCTTGAATATGGAGTGCGAGGCATCGTTGTTGGTGGCGCTATTACTAGACCAAAAGAGATTACAGAACGTTTTGTAGCGGGATTAAAATAGCATGCCAGAGTAAGAGGTGTAATATGAAAATTGATGTTATAAATCATTTAGACTCACCAGGATTAGCTGGGATGATTTGTAGACGGATTAATAATAGAATTTTAGTTTATGGAGGTAGTTATTTCCCAAATAACGATCCTTTAAAAAGTTCAAAAGTTCAATCAAATAAAATTAGAGTTTATGATGAGAAATTTAATCTTCTATATGAACAAGATGGAAAAATTTCTCCAGATAAAGGAATAACGATTGAAGTTGAAAATGAAATCTATTACATTCTAGGCTCGAGCATTTATCGTATTACGATTGGTGAAAGTGTAGAAGAAACCTGTATCGGGAATTTTGATTTCCAACTAGAGAGTGGTTATGGTTGTTATTTTGATGGCCACTTATTCTTTGGATTTCAGGAAAGTTATTTGTTCAATATTGAGACTCAAGAGCTTTTTAAAAAATCTGACTTCCCAGTTTCTGGTAGAGGCCAAGGTTTGTCAGTCAAATATCAAAATGAATTGTATTATTTAGGTGGAGCGAACAATGAAGCTTATTTAGATGGATACAAATATAGTTTAAAAAAAGATAAGTGGGAAAAACTTGAGTTCGAATTACCAAGCTCAGTTTTAGGAGCATCAAGTATACAAATAAATGAAAGTGGTTTATTAATACTTGGTGGCTTTAATGAAATTGTTTATAATAAAGCAGTTATTGATTTAGCAACCCCTGGCTATAGGGAAGAATATTTTTCTAAAGGGAGAGATTTCTTTAATTGGAATCGTAGCATGCGAATACTAGATTTAGAGACAGGTAAGGTCAAGATTATTGCAAACGATGAGCGTTTTGCTCTTTGTGGGGCAGGATTTTTAAAAACTGATAATGGATATTACGTTGTTAGTGGGGAATGTAGCCCAGGAAGACGTACTTCTGACATACTTTTGTTAGAGGAGGAAATGTAACGAAGAGTTTAAATTTTTAATTACTGCAATACTTACTTAATCACATAAATAATTACTTAATACAAATAAAGGAGTATTAAAATGAAAAAAATTGTTAAATTAGCTTTAACAGCTGCAGCAGTTTTAATAGCTGTAGTAGGATTGGTTGCTTGTAGTTCGGGAAGCAAAAAATCTGATTTTTCAGAGTCTGGAAAAGAAAAAGTATTCTATTTATCAGGTTTGCTTCAAGGAACTGGAGATCGTATCCCTTACGTTTGGCAAAATGGTGATGGTTTAGTTCCATATTTGTTATACCGTACACTGTTAATGGCAGATTCAAAATATGAAAAATCAACTCCAGATTTAGCTAAAGATTGGAAAAAATCTGATGATGAAAAAACTTATGAATTTACACTTAAAGATGGATTGAAATGGTCTGATGGAGAAGCTTTGACAGCTTCCGATGTGGAATTCAGTGTTAAATTAGCATTGAAAGCTTCAGTAATTAATGGAATTTTCCCTTCAACATTCACAAAAATTGAAGGAGCTAAAGATTTCAAAGACGATAAAGCAGATAAAATTTCTGGTCTTACAGTTGATGGAAATAAAGTAACATTTAAACTTACTGCTCCAGTTGGTGACTTTGAGCAAATGATGACTCAATTCTTTATTCTTCCAAAACATAAATTAGAGTCTGAAAATCCTCTTGAATTAAATAATAGCTCATTTTGGACAGCTCCTGTTACAAGCGGTATGTACAAAGTAAAAGAAATTAGTGCAGGTAATTTCTTAGAGTATGACAAAAATGAAAACTATGAAAATGAAAAACCAAAATTTGATAAAGTAGTATTCAACTATATTTCAGATCCAGTTTTAGCATTGCAAGATGGTAAATCATACTTCTATTCAACAAACAAACCTCAAGAAATTAGTCAGTTGGATGCTGTATCTACTTTAACTAAAAAACCAATTGATATCCTATTCTATCGCTACTTTATCGCTAACTTAGCAGGTGTCGAAGGTAATGGAGATTCCTTGATTGCTAATCCTAAAGTTAGAGAAGCTATTCTATATGCAATTAATCGTGATGAATTAGCTAAATCTGTATTTAGTGGAATTGCAGATGTTAATAATACTGGTGTTCCTTCAAGCTTAGAAGCTCATCTGAAATCAGCAAATAAATTTGAATATAATCCAGAAAAAGCAAAACAACTTCTTAAAGAAGCTAAATACGATAATAGCAGAAATCTAATTTTAGCTTATTACTATAAAGATCAAGCCTCTCAAGATTTCATGCAAGCAGTAAGTTATCAATTGAATGAGGTTGGAATCAAGAACGAAGTTGTCCAAATTACTTCTGATGCAACAACAGGATTGTTCAAAACACGTAAATATGACCTAGCTTATAAAGGATTATCATCATTTGGTTATGAAACTTGGTATGGTGAATATAGTTCAACAAATACTAACTTTAAAAATATTACAAATGGCGAAACAAGTTTTGATGAGTTGAGCAAAAAATTGTCTGAAACTTCTGATGTAAAAGAAAGAAACAAAATTTTAGCAAGTCTACAAAAATTAGAACAAGAAAAACTATTGAAGTTAAACTTATTCACATTTAAAAACTTCTTGTATTTAAATACTGAAAAAGTTTTAATTCCTGACGATGTTCAATTTGGTAATCCATTCTATAAATTTGATTACAAATTCGAAAAATGGGATGCTAAATAAAATCGTTTAAAATTATCAGTGATTAAGTTTGATAATCTTTTAGGAGTGTAGAGATGCTGGTTTATTGAATCATGTATCTCTCACTCTTGTTTTTTCAGGAGAAATTAAAATGAAAAAATATATTCTAAAAAAAGTATTATTCATGATTCCTATGTTGTTGATTATTAGCTTTTTAGTATTCATTGCACTAGATTTAACACCAGCAGATCCATTGACATATATGGTATCTCCAGATATGGCTAGTAGTGCAGAACAAATCGAAAAGCTAAGACAGCAATTAGGTTTAAATGATCCAGTATTAGTTCGCTATGGAAGATGGCTTTGGCAATTACTCCATGGTGATTTTGGATACAGTATTGTAAATGGTAACCCAATTTCCAAAATTGTAGGACAAGCATTGCCTGCAACTTTTGAATTAGCTTTTGTGTCATTAATTATTTCAACAATTGTTGGTATTGTAATTGGGGTTATATCAGCCGTTAAACAAAATGGTATTATCGATAATGTTGCTCGTTTTCTAGCTGTTATCGGAACTGCGATTCCACAATTTTTCTTTGGTATTTTAATTTTAAACTTCTTTGCAATTCAGTTAAGAATTTTACCTATTGGTGGTAGATTTGCCAGTGGAGATTTTACATTTATTAATAGAGTTGAACACTTAATTCTACCAGTAATGGCTATGTCAATTGCATTGGTAGCTGCTTTAATGAGATACACACGTAATTCTATGTTGGATGTTTTTAATGCAGATTATGTTAAAACAGCTCGTGCAAAAGGTGTTCCTGAATGGAAAGTTTATTTTAAACACATATTTAGAAATGCTATGCGACCAATTTTAGTGTTATTGATTTTCCGTCTACCAATGTTAATTGGTGGATCAGTAATTATCGAGAGTGTCTTTTCTTGGCCTGGAATTGGTTCTATCATCCTATCTAGTGTAACAGCAGGTGACTATCCTGTAATTATGATTACCACATTAATGATTTCTGTCGTAGTGTTATTTGCTAGTCTACTTGTAGATATTATGGCTGCAATATTAGACCCACGTATTCGTTATTAGGAAGGAGGTCAATGTTATGAAACCTATGCCTTTATGGAAAAGAAATTTGAAAAAATTCTATAATAACAAATTGGCCTTTATCGGCTTTATATGCTTCATGCTAATTCTATTAGCATGTATTCTAGCACCTTTATTGACAACCTATTCTCCAGATGTTGTTGATTTAGGATCTATGAACCGTCCTCCTTCAGCAAAACACATTCTGGGAACAGATAAACTAGGTCGTGACGTATTTGCTCGAATCCTATATGGTGGTCGAGTTTCAATTCAAGTAGGGATGTATGGAGCGATTTGTGGAGCGGTTATTGGTACTGTACTTGGTGGTATTGCTGGATATTTTGGTGGGAAAATTGATGCTCTTCTAGTTCGTCTAGCAGAATTATTCTTAACATTCCCGAATATGATTGTCATTCTCTTGCTTTCAAGTATTTTTGGACAAGGTGTATTCAATCTTATCTTCGTATTCTCAGTAATGGGTTGGATGACAACGTTCCGAATGGTTCGTAATGAGTTCATGTCTTTGAAACAAGAAACATATGTGGATGTATGTAGAGCTTTTGGTTTTTCTGACAGTCGAATTATCTTTAATAATATTTTAAGAAATGCTATCTCACCAGTAATTGTATCGTTGTCTTTAAACGTTGCTGGTTTCATTCTCAGTGAGGCAGGTCTTAGTTTCTTAGGAGTAGGTGTTCCTTCTGATATTCCTACTTGGGGAAATATCATAAATGCTGCCAAAACAGCCGATGTTATTAAAAATAGTTGGTGGTTGTGGTTAGTTCCAGGGTCAATCATTACTCTTTTCGTTCTTTCTATCAACTTTATTGGTGATGGATTACGAGATATAATGGATCCGAAACAACAGTAGGAGGTTGACAAAATGAATCAAACAGTTTTAGATGTAAAAAACTTAAAAACTGAATTCATCACTGATAAAAAAGCATTTCCGATTATTAAAGATGTAAACTTCACTTTGGAAAGAGGGAAAGTTTTAGGGATTGTTGGTGAATCTGGATGCGGTAAGAGTGTAACAGTGAATACAGTGTTAAACTTATTACCTAAAAATGGACGCATTGCTGAAGGTGAAATCACATATTTCGATGAAGATAAGCCGATAGAGCTTCAAAAATTAAAGCAATATGGTAAAGAATTTCGAAAGTTACGTGGTGAAAACATATCAATGATTTTCCAAGATCCAATGTCTGCATTGAATCCAGTATATACAATTGGTAATCAAATTACTGAAGTCCTTCATGAACATTATGACATTTCTAAAGAGGAGGCAAATAAACGTGCTATAGAAATGTTAGAAAAACTTGGAATTCATAATGCTGCAGAACGCATGAATGACTATCCACACCAATTTAGTGGAGGGCAGCGTCAAAGAATAGTCATAGCGATTGCAATGGTATGTAATCCAGATATTCTAATTGCAGATGAACCAACAACTGCCCTTGATGTAACAATCCAAGCACAAATACTTGATTTACTTGATGATTTACGTAAAGAGCATGGAACTTCTATTATCTTAATTACTCACGATTTAGGCGTTATTGCTCAAATTGCGGATGAAGTTGCAGTGATGTATGCTGGTGAAGTCGTTGAAGTTGGAACTGTAGCTCAGATCTTTGATCAACCTAAACACCCGTATACTCGTTCTCTATTAAGATCTATTCCTAATCCTGAAAATATGGATAAAAAGCTACATGTTATCCAGGGGAGCGTACCTTCAATTTCTGAAATATCTGAAAAAGGATGCAGATTCGCAAATCGTATTCCATGGTTAGAAAAAGAACATCATGAAGAAGAACCTCAATTGCATGATTTAGGTGACGGACATTTTGTAAGGTGTTCTTGCTATAAACATTTCTTTTTCGAAGATAAGGAAGAAGAAACATTAGCGGAAAAACATGTAGGTAATGTTGTTTTAGAAGTAAAAAATATTAAAAAGTACTACTATCCTAAGAAACAACTATTCAAGCCACTAGGTTCTCCGTTGAAAGCACTTGATGACGTATCTCTAGAGTTAAGAAAAGGAACTACTATTGGTATCGTAGGAGAGTCTGGAAGCGGTAAGAGTACGATTGCGAAATCATTAATGAAACTCCATGATATTACAGATGGTGAAATCAATATTGATTTGAATGGGAAAACTCAAAATATTTATGGAATTAAACGTAAGGAAGATTTGGATTTCCGTAAGAAAGTTCAAATGGTATTCCAAGATCCTTATGCATCATTGAACCCAACTAAGAAAATTTATAATTCATTTGATGAACCGATGATTGTTCATAATATTGGAAACAAAGAGGAACGCTTTGAACGTATGAAAGAAGCCTTGAAGATGGTAAACGTGCCAGTTGAGTACTTGGAGCGTTATCCTCATGAATTTTCAGGCGGACAACGTCAACGTTTATGTATTGCTCGTGCCCTTTGTATGAAACCAGAAATTTTAATTTTAGATGAACCTGTTTCAGCATTAGATCTATCTGTACAAGCGCAAGTTTTGAATTATCTTGTTGAAATCCAAAATAAAGAAGATTTGACTTATGTATTTATTTCTCATGACCTAGGTGTTGTGAAATACATGTGTGACTATCTATATGTTATTCATAAAGGACGTATTGTAGAAGCTGGTTCTCGAGAAGATATCTACAATAACCCAATGCATATTTACACTAAAAAACTATTAGCTGCTATTCCAGAAGTTGATTATCACTTCAAAGAGGCATTGGCAACAAAACGTAAAGAAAATGAAGTTGAATTTAAAGCACAGTACCATGAATTTTATGATGAAGATGGCCGTGCTTATGATCTTAAGCAGGTTTCACCAACACATTTTGTAGCGTTAAAACCAGAATAGGTGGTAAATATGAAATTAAATAAAAAAATATATTTCTTTGATAAAGGAATTTTTAATCCTTATCGAATGAGTAATGTAAAATTAAAAGTTAATCAGGCAGTAAAGGATAAAGAAATTTTCTTCACTGAGGAAAAACCATGGGAAATTCGTTTTGATAACAGTTATCCAAATGTTTTCTTTGATGATTTAGCAGGTGTTTATCGTTGCTACTATTCTACATTTACTGATGATGAGGAGTCTGAAAAATACTCTTTAGAGGAGCGTAAGGAACGTCAATATCTACCTCGTGCGAAGCGTATTGTTTCACTTTGTTATGCTGAAAGTAAAGATGGTGTTAACTGGGTGAAACCAAATCTAGGTATTACAGAATTTCGAGGATCAACTGAAAATAATATTATCGGACATTTTTTACATGGTACATCTGTTTTTCTAGATAAACATGACGCAGATGAAAATCGTCGTTATAAAATGTTTACAAAGATTGATTACGGTAACGGTGTTCATTTTATTGCTGTAGCATTTTCAAAAGATGGTCTACACTTTGATGAATACATTAAAGTACCAAACTTCAATCCACGTGCAGACACTCATAACCATATCATATATGATGAAGCATTAAATCGCTATGTGCTAATTACTCGTACTTGGAGAGATTCATTGCGCTTGCCGTGTGTATCTACGAGTGCTGATTTCATTAACTGGACTCCAATTCAAGAAATTTTGAATGTCTGTGATTATGAAAATCAAATTTATTCTATGCCTATTTTTAAACGTGGCGATTATATACTAGGTTTAGCTTCAGTTTTCCATGAAGGAGATCAACTGAACAAGAATTACGATACAGTGGACCTTCAATTGACTTATAGTTATCGTCATGTTGGTTGGCATTATCTAAACACTGATACTCCACTTATTCCTCGTGGTAAAGGTCAATATGGTGATGGAGAATTTGACTGTGGATGTATCTATTCTTCTGCACCAGTTACTATCGGTGACCGTACTTATTTCTACTACATGGGAGGAAATGGACAACATACAAACTTCCGTGAAACAAGCTTGTCTCGTGCTTATATTGAGAAAGATCACTTTGCATATTGGGATATTAAACGTCCAGAATATCCAGGTGTTTTGTATACCAATGGATTTATTTTCCTCAATGATCAAGTTTACCTTGATGCAGATATTGCAGCTGGAGGCTTTGTAACAATTGAATTGTTCGAGAATAATCACACTCCAATGGAAATTACAGCTTCCCTTGAAAAAATAGAAGATGGTCGCTATCAAGTGTTATTCAGCGAACCTTTACCTCGAACTCAAACTCGACTGAAAATTAGCTTTAAAAATGCTAAAATCTACGCAATCGAAGGAAATTTAGATATTTTCAGAATTGAATCAGACAATGCTCTATTGAGGGGGTAAGATTATGAAATATGATTTATATGATAATTGTATTGAACTTCTAAAAGAACGCGAAGTTACAATTGAAGATATGGCAGCGTTAGTAATATTTTCACAACAAAAATATTACCCTGAATTAACTCTTGACGACGCTTCATATGCAATTCAACGTGTACTAAAAAAACGTGAAGTTCAGAATGTAATTATGACAGGAATTGAGTTAGATAAGTTAGCTGAAGCACAAAAACTATCTCCAGAATTTCAAAAGATTATGGAGAAAGATAATCCATTGTATGGGATTGATGAAGTAATCGTCTTATCGATATTGAATTTATATGGTTCTATTGCCTTTACAAATTATGGCTATTTAGATAAATTAAAACCACTGATTTTAGAAAGATTGAATGAGAATCACGAAGGTGTTTGTAATGTATTTCTAGATGATATTGTTGGTGCAATAGCCGCAGCAGCATGTAGTAAAATTGCACACAATCATGCTAGTGATGAAATATAACTATTGAATTTAGTATCGTAAATAATAAAGCGTTTGGTTTCTAGATTATTGTCATTCAAATTGGATAATGATAAATCTAGAAACCAAATATATTTTCCGCATAAAATGAGGGATTATATATCTCACTTTTTTACAATTGTATAGTGGATTAAAACTAGAATAGTGCATCTCTACTTCTAAAACATTGTTAGAAATCGATTTGACTGTCCTGATTGATTTGTACTGTTCTTATTTCATTTTACTATAATTTAGTGTGAGTAAAATATAATAATAAAGGAGTTAAAACAATGACAGTAATTAATAAATTTGTTTTAATGGAGCAAGCAAAAAAAGTTTTAAAAAATGCTTACTGTCCGTATTCCAAATTTCCTGTAGGTGCAGCAATTTTATTTAAAGATGGTAAAGTAATTACAGGAGCAAATATAGAAAATGTATCGTTTGGTGTAACTAACTGTGCAGAACGTAGTGCTATTTTTTATGGGGCTTCTCAAGGATATAGAAAAGGAGATATTCTTGCGATTGCTGTTGCAGGTGAAACTGAAGACTACTTACCACCATGCAACATTTGTCGTCAAGTTATGGTAGAATTTTGTGAGCCTGATACCTTAGTCTTTCTATTAAATGGTAAGGGAAACATACTTGAATTGCGATTAGAGGAATTAGTCCCATATTCGTTCTCAAGTCTAGAAATGTAATTACGTAGTATGAAATAAGGAGAAAAAAACAATGTCAGATTTGAAAAAATACGAAGGTGTCATTCCAGCCTTCTACGCATGTTATGATGATCAAGGAGAAGTAAGCCCAGAACGTACGCGTGCCTTGGTTCAATACTTCATTGATAAAGGTGTTCAAGGTCTTTATGTCAATGGTTCTTCTGGTGAATGTATCTACCAAAGCGTTGAAGATCGCAAGTTGATTTTGGAAGAAGTCATGGCGGTAGCCAAAGGTAAATTGACCATCATTGCTCATGTTGCCTGCAACAATACTAAAGATAGTATGGAACTTGCTCGCCATGCTGAAAGCTTGGGAGTAGATGCTATTGCAACGATTCCACCAATTTATTTCCGCTTGCCAGAATACTCAGTTGCCAAATACTGGAACGATATCAGTTCTGCAGCTCCAAACACAGACTACGTGATTTACAACATTCCTCAATTGGCAGGGGTTGCTTTGACTCCAAGCCTTTACACAGAAATGTTGAAAAATCCTCGTGTTATCGGTGTTAAGAACTCTTCTATGCCAGTTCAAGATATCCAAACCTTTGTCAGCCTTGGTGGGGAAGACCATATCGTCTTTAATGGTCCTGATGAGCAGTTCCTAGGAGGACGCCTCATGGGTGCTAAGGCTGGTATCGGTGGTACTTATGGTGCTATGCCAGAACTCTTCTTGAAACTCAATCAGTTGATTGCGGATAAGGACCTAGAAACAGCGCGTGAATTGCAGTATGCTATCAACGCAATCATTGGTAAACTCACTTCTGCTCATGGAAATATGTACGGTGTCATCAAAGAAGTCTTGAAAATCAATGAAGGCTTGAATATTGGATCTGTTCGTTCACCATTGACACCAGTGACTGAAGAAGATCGTCCAGTTGTAGAAGCGGCTGCAGCCTTGATTCGTGAAACCAAGGAGTGCTTCCTCTAATCCATAAGGAGGTATTTATGACACACTACGTTGTCAATCCAGAGGTGGTCATTCTCGGGGGTGGTATCATGGGACAAGAAGCTATCCTCAAACCAAAGATTCGTGCAGCCTTGAAAGAAGCCTTGGTTCCAAGTTTGGCTGAGAACACAAGATTAGAATTTGCTCATCATCAAAACACTGCTGGTATGCTTGGAGCCTACTATCATTTTAAAATAAAATAAATTTAATATTTACTTTACTAAATTAGTGTATTCTTCCTACTTTAATTAGAGAATGATTTAAGTTCTCTTTAAAAATCAAAAGAGTCTAGGACAAAATAGTTCTCAATCACAAAAAAGCTAAAGATTTCCAATTGTGGAACTCTAGCTTTTTAATTTTGAGTCGTTCTCTTATTGTATTTTAGGAGGTTATTGGCCATAAGTACCAATCCCATGTCAATTCTCACTTGACGCTTGCCTCTCAGATTACATCTCTTGTAACCCAAACAAGCCTTTATCTGCCCAAAGACAGGTTCCACATCAATCTTGCGTTGAGCGAAAATCTGTCTACCTTGGGGAGATAAAAGCGCCTGACATTCTTTAGCTTTCAAGTTTTGATAGCGTTCGTTCATATACAGTCCCTTTTGAGGGGCTGATTCAGGTTCGTCGGCGTAGTAAACCTTGATTTCTTGTTGAAAGTCTGTCTGTGTTTTCTGATATTTGGTATGGTGAAAACGATAATACCAGCCATCAGGATGTGTATAGCTATCCTCCTTGTCATTATAGTGCCAATTCGCTAAGTTTCTAGCTGACTGTTTATAGCCTCTCTTTTGTTCCTTATCAAACATGGCATATTTAATCAGATGGTTTACCTCCTTTTCATCGGTATTCACCACTTTTTCAATAGTAAAGACGAGATGGTCTTGCGGCAAGAAAGAACTGATTTCTAGTGGTAAAGTTGTTTGATTTGTGTTATAGTGAATATGCATGGGATAGCCTTTCTAAATGGTTTATTGTGCAATTCTATTTTACCAAGACTATCGCAACCATGCAAAAAAGCAACGGCAAATCCGCTTCTTTTTTGGAGATAAGAGACTATTGTCCCAGACTCTTAGTACTGGTTGGAGGATACGATGAAAGATAGTTATTGGTTAAATTATTTTCCGGAGTATAGTTTAGAAACGTTTGAAGTAGAATAGATATTAAGGACCTATCTTTCTCTTATTCCAAAGACTCAGCTCCTGT
>ERZ1023515.164-NODE-164-length-11537-cov-287.152064_pt1 | contig 11537 bp, 8 predicted proteins | sample MGYA00380551_ERZ1023515 | MGnify/ENA primary metagenome ERZ1023515 (study PRJEB33173, sample SAMEA4830293) | metagenome | study: EMG produced TPA metagenomics assembly of the PRJEB25223 data set... | reverse complement strand
AAAGCTGATTCGATTGCTTCTACTATTCGTTGTTGTTCGGATAGTGGGGGGAGAGCAATTAATAATAGATTAAAATTATAATCATTGATTGCAGGATAACTTGTTCCAGTAGATTTATTATTAACACGATTGATAAAATTATCTGATAATAAATAATATTTCAAATATGTTTCGTTAAGTAAAGTATCCAAAACAATAAATGCTGTACTAGCTATCAAATACTCTTTAAGTTCTCTAACTACAGCAATATTTTTTAGATATGGTCTAACTGTTGAAAATAAGACACTATTCTGCGAAACTAATTTTCTGGCACGGGAAGGCGCTTGTTCAGGTGAAAGATATTGTAGATTTTTGTAGTTGATTATGTTCTTTTTTCTATCAATACTAGACGTATCTATATACCTAAAGGATTTCTCTGGCTTATTTTGCCCAAAATTCCAATAAATTGATTTTATCCTCACCCACTCCCAAGTATCAGGAATATCATAAGGAACATCAATTTCTTGAGTACTTCCATCAGCAAACTTCCCATAATGTTTCCCATCATCACCACGAAATATCTCAGTTTCCTTTTTATCTCGTTTGATTTTTCCTTCACTGATAAGTTTTTCTTTTTCAGCTTTAATTCTCTTTAATAATTCACTTGCAGGTTCGTCATTGGGATTTTGCGGCACTAATTTCCCTTCCATCGCTCTTTGGAGAATACTTGCTTTAAGTTGTTCTGGTGTCATTATTTGTCCTCCAACAACTGCAAAATATCAGCTAATACATTATCAATCTTATGATTTAAAGTTGCTCTTTCCGCTTGATAATTCTGAATCAACTCAAAGGGATTTAAGATTTCCTCTTCCTCTTTTGGAAAGCCACACTGGTCTAAATTATAATTCAACTCAGCCAATTCACTAGGTGTAAATGATTTAGATTTGTAGAACTTACCTTCCAGAATCTCTTCACGATTTTCCCACCAGTCACGAACAGGATTGAAGTGTTCTGACTTCATCGGCTTAGTTTTCGAGAAATTTTTATAACCATCTGGCATATCTAAACGATAAAACCAAGTTTCTTCTGTTTTCTTTGTTTTATCAAAGAAAAGAATGTTCGTATGGATTCCTGTATACGGTGCAAAGACACTATGAGGCAACCTAATAATCGTATGCAAGTTGAACTCATCTACCAGTTTTTGTTTCAAGCGAGTTTTTACACCTTCACCAAATAGAAAACCATCAGGTAAAATAACTCCAACACGACCATTTTCTTTCAAACGATACATAATGACAGCCATAAATAAATCAGCTGTTTCAGAACTCCGTAATTCTGCTGGAAAGTTATTTTTTATTGTTTCTAATTCTGACCCTCCAAAAGGTGGATTCATCATAATAATGTCAAATTTTTCATCATCCGTATATTCACGAACATTTTTCTCCAAAGTATTTCCATGAACAATTTTAGGGTCATCAATTTCGTGAAGAAACAGATTTGTAACTGCTAAAAGATGAGGAAATGCTTTCTTTTCAATACCAAAAACAGCTGTATTATATTTTTTGGTATCTTCACTAGTTTTACGTTGACTACTTAAACGGTTCAGAGTCGAAGTCAAGAAGCCTCCTGTTCCGCAAGCAAGGTCTGCCATTGATTCTCCAAGTTTTGGGTCAAGAACTTCGGCAATAAAATCAGTCGCTGCACGTGGTGTATAAAATTCTCCTGAGTTCCCAGCATTTTGAATATCTTTAAGAATTTTTTCGTAAATATCATTAAACGAATGACGATCTTCAGGGCTATTGAAATCAACTTCATCAATAACATTGATGACTTGGCGTAACAAGACGCCATTTTTCATATAGTTGTTCGCATCTTCAAAAGCTGATTTAACAATCGTTTTTCGAATAGGCATAATTGAAGTTATTTCAAGCTCTTTCAACTCTTTGAATAACTTGTTATTGACAAAATCAAGTAATTCATCGCCTGTCAATACCCGTTCCCCATTTTGAGCATGAGCCCAATTTCGCCATTTTAATTCCTCTGGGATAATTGACTCATACTCGTCTTCTTCTAATTCCCAAACCATTTCACGGCTATCATAAATTTTTAAGAATAATAACCAAGACATTTGCTCAATACGTTGAGCATCACCATTAACACCAGCATCGTTTCGAGTGATATCTTGAATTCTTTTTACAAATGATGTAATTGACATACTTTCCTTTCATTAAGCTACTGTAAATAGCTCTTGCTCCAATTCTTTAATTGCTTGTAAATATCGTTTTTTATCTCCAAAATAAGTATTGATGATTTTGAAGGTTCCACCATATATCTGAAATTCTGGAAGTTTTAATGTTTCAATGCTTTCGAGTTCTCCAATACCTTTATCCATGTATTTGTTCAGTAAAATTTCCAAAACAGCACGCGCTTCCTCACTATATTTATATAAATATCCGCTTTGTTTGAGCTTATTGATACGTTCCGTTTTGGTTAATTCTTTTTGACCATAGGCAAGTTTTAGGAGTAAATCAAAATCATCGATTTCTTGTTCTGATATTCCCTCCGACTCTCGAATAGCATCTAGATAAACTCCTTTTTTATAAAGTTCGTCTAAGATAAGCTTCTTTTTATCCGCCGTATGCCAAACTGTGATAAAATCGTTCAAAGTGGCGTAGCTACCTAAGATATTCTTCCGAGTGTAGTCGGTCAGGCTTTCGGTAATCAGTTTCCCGTTTTCATCCAATACTTGAACAGTAGAATTAAGAATGGTAACCTGCTTGTCTGTAACGATATATTTTTCTACTGGGTCACCTTCCTCATCTACGAAACCGGGCGTAGAACCACTGACTGTTTTCGCACCTGTTTCCAGCACCTTCACTGGCTCACCATCAAAATCAGGGTCAGCAAACAAATTGGTAACATTTCGAAAATCAATAATCGTAAAAAATTCTTTCCCCTTTTGAGGATAAAGACGTGTGCCACGACCAATAATTTGTTTAAATTCAGTCATGGATTGGATATTAGAGTCTAAAACAATCAAACGACATGTTTTAGCATTAACTCCTGTCGTTAATAATTTAGACGTTGTTACAATAGCGGGAAAATTAGAATTGACATCCATAAAGTTATCCAGTTGAGCTTTTCCTTCAGCGTTGTCACCAGTTACTTGCATGACATAACGATAGTCTTCTTGGACTAAGTCTAGATTCTCTTTTACAAGTGCAGCACGCATTCGCTCGGCATGGTCAATATCAACACAAAAAACAATTGTTTTATCAAATCGTGCATTGTTTTGCTTCATATAATCAGAAACAAACTTGGCAACTCTTTGCGTTCTATCATCAATGACAATGGTTTTATCAAAATCTTTCCTGCCGTAGTACCTATCTTCTATTAATTGTCCGTTAGCATCAACTTTTCCAGTTTCTGGACGATAACCATCCACATCCACATCTAAATTAACCCTCATAACACGATATGGAGCCAAAAAACCATCCTCGATTCCCTGTTTTAAACTATAAGTATAGATTGGCTCACCAAAGTATTCCGTATTGGAAGCATTCTTGGTTTCTTTAGGAGTAGCGGTCATCCCAATCTGTGTCGCAGAACTGAAATAATCAATTATCTTACGCCAGTTACTGTTTTCCTTAGCTGAACCACGGTGCGCTTCATCAATTACGATTAAATCAAAGAAGTCTTTGTCAAATTTTTGATAATGTGTTTCAGTTCCATCTTCACCAGTTAGTTGCTGATAAAGCCCTAGATAAATTTCAAAAGAATTTAATTTTTCAGGAGCAGTCAAAAGTTTTGGTGTAATTTTCGTCATTACCTTTTCGAATGGCCTAAAGTCTTCAGCCATCGTTTGGTCTACTAAGATGTTTCTATCCGCTAAGAATAAAACTCGTTTAGCCAAACCAGCTTTTCGAAGGCGATGAATAATTTGAAAAGCCATGAACGTTTTCCCCGTTCCTGTTGCCATCACAAACATTACTCGTTTTTGTCCTCTGGCAACTGTTTCAATAGTACGGTTGATAGCTATTTGCTGATAATAGCGTGGCGTTTTCATTGAGAAGGCGTCTGTATAGTATGGAGTTGAGATAGCTTCTGTAATTTCGTACGTCAATCCTTTTTCCTTCGTCATACGAGAAAATAATTCTTCACGAGTAGGGAATTCGTCTAACTCCAGCTCACGTTCTTCTCTCGTGATACGGTCGTGTTCAATAAAGCCATCACCATTCGAAGAATAAACAAATGGAACATCTAAAATCTCTCCATATTCAATAGCTTGTTGTAATCCTGCTCGAACGCTGTGTTTATTATCCTTTGCCTCAACAATTGCAATTCGAGTTCCAAATTGGTAATACAGTGAATAGTCTGATTTTTTTCCTTCTTTACGACGAGCCTTATCTCCTCTAACTTCAATTCGACCATCAGTGAAGTATTCTTCGTAAGCGATATGCTCACCATTTTTCCATCCTTTGGATACAATAGCAGGAGTGATGAAATTTGCTTTAATATCCTCCTCACTCATTTCTTTCTTAGACTTTATAAACTCAACCATATTGAATCCTCCGCATTCTAAAAATCTACTTCTCCATAAAATAAACTATCAGAACAAATTATACTTCTATTATATCACACTTATAAAAATACTCTGCTAAATTGTTGAAAATAAGTATGCAATATACTTTCGCATCGCGTCAGATTATCTCCGCATAACACCGCTATTTTCCGCTGTTTTCGGCAGGCGACTTATTATCATTCTATAAGCACTTTCAGTCGGGCTGGTGAGCTATTTTTCAAAAATAAATAATCACATTTAAACATTTTGAAAGTATAAAATATCTACATCAGCCGTTCAAAAACTGGCGTAAATTTTGATATAATATTTTAGTTTAAATAAAGATTTTTTTATGCCAAACGGATTTTAACAATGCGGATGCTTCCTATTTTACTTCTCTTTTTAGCTCTACTACCGTTTTTCTCAAAGTTTGTCACTGGAGGTAGTTCTTTCAGTTGGAAAGTGTTTTTGACTTTCATAATAGATTGGGTTTTATTGATAGTTTTTGCGATTCAGATTTCTTATATTTTTTGGAGATTGAGTCAAAAGTGGAAAGAATTATCTAATAAATAACGCCAGGCATGTTTTCTAATTTTGGGGTAAGACAATGAATAGCAGAGTAGAATTTCGGATTTTCACCATTGTTGATTTGGACAAGTAAGAAGAATATTTACATGAGATGCATTTGAAAGGTTGGAGGTATAGAACGAGTCGTTTTGGTTTGTTCTATTTTGACCAATGTCAACCAGACGATGTCATCTACCGTATCTATGATTCTAGATTTCTTAAAAAATATAAGCATGAACTGCAAGATTTTAGAGATAGAGGTTGGGAATTGATAGGAGCAGGTTCTTGTTCGATTCTTCGTAAATCGTCTTCTGATTTACTTCCAGAGGATCAAGTCTATATGAGTAAGGGGCTCAAATGGGAAGTTATGCGATCTAGACTTCGTTCCTGTACAACTACTTTCTTAGGTGGTCTTGTTGTTTGTACGAGTTTGTTTAGAGAGGATCTTTCTATGTCTTTCTTTCTTATTTTTGTTTTATATGCTTTTCTGATTTCTTATCTAATTCATGGTTATTTCAGACTAAAAAGGAAATACCGAGTAGATGAATAGCAAGGTTCTAGGTCTTCAGATTGATTTTTAGCACTCTTGATAAAAGAGTGCTAATTTTTTGAGTTTTTGTCTTGACATTCTCTTTTAAGGGTGTATAATAGAATCATAAGTTAGCACTTGGATGCATTGAGTGCTAATTGATCAGACAGAGAGGAGTGATGAGATGGTTACAGAGCGTCAGCAGGATATTTTAAATCTGATTATTGACATCTTTACCAAAACGCACGAACCTGTCGGATCAAAAGCCTTGCAAGAGTCTATTAACTCTAGCAGTGCAACCATTCGTAATGACATGGCGGAACTAGAAAAACAAGGGTTGCTTGAGAAGGCTCATACTTCAAGCGGTCGGATGCCAAGTGTTGCTGGTTTTCAGTACTATGTGAAACACTCACTGGATTTTGACCGACTGGCTGAAAATGAGGTATATGAGATTGTCAAAGCCTTTGATCAGGAATTCTTCAAATTGGAGGATATTCTGCAAGAGGCTGCTAACTTGCTAACAGACCTGAGTGGCTGTACGGTAGTGGCACTGGATGTTGAGCCGAGCAGGCAACGTTTGACAGCCTTTGATATCGTTGTTTTGGGGCAACATACAGCCTTGGCGGTATTTACCCTAGACGAGTCGCGAACGGTTACTAGTCAGTTTCTGATTCCAAGGAACTTCTTGCAGGAGGATTTGCTGAAACTGAAGAGCATCATTCAGGAACGTTTCCTCGGTCACACCGTTTTAGATATTCACTACAAGATTCGGACGGAGATTCCGCAGATTATCCAGCGTTACTTTACAACAACGGATAATGTCATCGATCTCTTTGAACACATCTTTAAGGAAATGTTCAACGAAAACATTGTGATGGCGGGCAAGGTCAATCTCTTGAATTTTGCCAATCTAGAAGCCTATCAGTTCTTTGACCAACCGCAAAAGGTGGCCTTGGAGATTCGTGAGGGGTTGCGTGAGGATCAGATGCAAAATGTTCGTGTTGCAGACGGTCAAGAGTCCTGTTTAGCTGACCTAGCGGTGATTAGTAGTAAGTTCCTCATTCCTTATCGAGGAGTTGGAATTCTAGCCATTATCGGTCCAGTTAATCTGGATTACCAACAGCTAATCAATCAAGTCAATGTGGTCAACCGTGTTTTGACTATGAAGTTGACAGATTTTTACCGCTACCTCAGCAGTAATCATTACGAAGTACATTAAGATTGAAATCATTAAAGGAGGCGAACATGGCCCAAGATATAAAAAATGAAGAAGTAGAAGAAGTTCAAGAAGAGGAAGTTGTGGAAACAGCTGAAGAAACAACTCCTGAAAAGTCTAAGTTGGACTTGGCAAATGAACGTGCAGATGAGTTCGAAAACAAATATCTTCGCGCTCATGCAGAAATGCAAAATATCCAACGCCGTGCCAATGAAGAACGTCAAAACTTGCAACGTTATCGTAGCCAGGACTTGGCAAAAGCAATCTTACCATCTCTTGACAACCTTGAGCGTGCACTTGCAGTTGAAGGTTTGACAGATGATGTGAAGAAGGGCTTGGGGATGGTGCAAGAAAGCTTGATTCACGCTTTGAAAGAAGAAGGAATTGAAGAAATCGCAGCAGATGGCGAATTTGACCATAACTACCATATGGCCATCCAAACTCTCCCAGGAGACGATGAACACCCAGTAGATACCATCGCCCAAGTCTTTCAAAAAGGCTACAAACTCCATGACCGCATCCTACGCCCAGCAATGGTAGTGGTGTATAACTAAGATACAAAGCTCGTAAAAAGCTCGCAGTAAAAATAGGAGATTGACGAAGTGTTCGATGAACACAAGAAAATCTATCTTTTTTACTCAGAGCTTAGGGCGTGTTCGATTCGGCAATTCTGACGGTAGCTAAAGCAACTCGTCAGAAAACGGCAGTCGCTATGGCGTTTGTCTAGCTTCCTTACTAACTCGTCGTCGAAATAAAATCGATTTCGACTCTTCGTGTCGCAATTTACATAATAGAAAACTTGTCCGAAACGACAATAAACTATGAAGAAAGATAAAATATGTTTGGCTTTGTAATAGTGAGCGAAGCGAACGAAAGACGATACTCTTCGCTGTGGCGCTATTTGCGCAAATTTTGAGACCTTAGGCTCAAAGTTTAGTCAAAGAGATTGACAAAGTCAAGCTCTGACGGCGTCGCCACTTAAGAAGAGTATCAAAAAGAAAAATAGAAAATTAACTAACAAGGAGAAAAACACATGTCTAAAATTATCGGTATTGACTTAGGTACAACAAACTCAGCAGTTGCAGTTCTTGAAGGAACTGAAAGCAAAATCATCGCAAACCCAGAAGGAAACCGCACAACTCCATCTGTAGTCTCATTCAAAAACGGAGAAATCATCGTTGGTGATGCTGCAAAACGTCAAGCAGTCACAAACCCAGATACAGTTATCTCTATCAAATCTAAGATGGGAACTTCTGAAAAAGTTTCTGCAAATGGAAAAGAATACACTCCACAAGAAATCTCAGCTATGATCCTTCAATACTTGAAAGGCTACGCTGAAGACTACCTTGGTGAGAAAGTAACCAAAGCTGTTATCACAGTTCCGGCTTACTTCAACGACGCTCAACGTCAAGCAACAAAAGACGCTGGTAAAATTGCTGGTCTTGAAGTAGAACGTATTGTTAACGAACCAACTGCAGCAGCTCTTGCTTATGGTTTGGACAAGACTGACAAAGAAGAAAAAATCTTGGTATTTGACCTTGGTGGTGGTACATTCGACGTCTCTATCCTTGAATTGGGTGACGGTGTCTTCGACGTATTGTCAACTGCAGGGGACAACAAACTTGGTGGTGACGACTTTGACCAAAAAATCATTGACCACTTGGTAGCAGAATTCAAGAAAGAAAACGGTATCGACTTGTCTACTGACAAGATGGCAATGCAACGTTTGAAAGATGCGGCTGAAAAAGCGAAGAAAGACCTTTCTGGTGTAACTTCAACACAAATCAGCTTGCCATTTATCACTGCAGGTGAAGCTGGACCTCTTCACTTGGAAATGACTTTGACTCGTGCGAAATTTGACGATTTGACTCGTGACCTTGTTGAACGTACAAAAGTTCCAGTTCGTCAAGCCCTTTCAGATGCAGGTTTGAGCTTGTCAGAAATCGACGAAGTTATCCTTGTTGGTGGTTCAACTCGTATCCCTGCCGTTGTTGAAGCTGTTAAAGCTGAAACTGGTAAAGAACCAAACAAATCAGTAAACCCTGATGAAGTAGTTGCTATGGGTGCGGCTATCCAAGGTGGTGTGATTACTGGTGATGTCAAGGACGTTGTCCTTCTTGATGTAACGCCATTGTCACTTGGTATCGAAACAATGGGTGGAGTATTTACAAAACTTATCGATCGCAACACTACAATCCCAACATCTAAATCACAAGTCTTCTCAACAGCAGCAGACAACCAACCAGCCGTTGATATCCACGTTCTTCAAGGTGAACGCCCAATGGCAGCAGATAACAAGACTCTTGGACGCTTCCAATTGACTGATATCCCAGCTGCACCTCGTGGAATTCCTCAAATCGAAGTAACATTTGACATCGACAAGAACGGTATCGTGTCTGTTAAGGCCAAAGACCTTGGAACTCAAAAAGAACAAACTATTGTCATCCAATCGAACTCAGGTTTGACTGACGAAGAAATCGACCGCATGATGAAAGATGCAGAAGCAAACGCTGAATCCGATAAGAAACGTAAAGAAGAAGTAGACCTTCGTAATGAAGTGGACCAAGCAATCTTTGCGACTGAAAAGACAATCAAGGAAACTGAAGGTAAAGGCTTCGACGCAGAACGTGACGCTGCCCAAGCTGCCCTTGATGACCTTAAGAAAGCTCAAGAAGACAACAACTTGGACGACATGAAAGCAAAACTTGAAGCATTGAACGAAAAAGCTCAAGGACTTGCTGTTAAACTCTACGAACAAGCCGCAGCAGCGCAACAAGCTCAAGAAGGAGCAGAAGGCGCACAAGCAACAGGAAACGCAGGCGATGACGTCGTAGACGGAGAGTTTACGGAAAAATAAGATGAGTGTATTGGATGATGAGTATCTAAAAAATACACGAAAAGTTTATAATGATTTTTGTAATCAAGCTGACAACTATGAAGCAGCAAAAGGTTTTATAGATAATATTCCAGTAGAATGTTTGACTATATATAGAGAAATTATATTAGCTGAGCATGATAGTTGTGTCAAAAATGATGAAGCGGTAAGGAATTTTGTTACTTCAGTATTGTTGTCTGCATTTGTATCGGCGATGGTATCAGCTATGATATCATTAGAAATACAAACATATAAATTTGTAATACCGTTCATAATTGGTATGATTTGGACAGTAGTTGTATTTCTTATGATCAATTGGAATTATATAGGCAAATACTAAGAAGAGACAAAAATATATAAATATTTCTGTACTTATAGGATATTTAAAATCAAAATAAAGTTAATTTACTTATTTGCAGAGGTTGCAACCCAGCCTCTGTTTTTCGATAAAAAGGGACGGAATCTCATTTGTTTGGGTTTTGTCTCATCAATAGAAAGGAACAAAGAGTGTTCGTAACTGAACACGGGTTTCAGAATTTCTTACTAAATATAAAAGAAAGGAATTGAATCCGACCTAAATGGTGGTTCGATTCAGAACATCAATAGAAAGGAATAAGGGTGTTCGTAACTGAACACGGGCTACGGACTGTGCCAAAAAGATAGTTTTTTCTAGGACATAAGCGTCCGTCGTCAAAACTCCTAGATGGCTGTGTCCGTTTGACGCCCTTTGTATCTTGAATTATGAACAATACTGAATTTTATGATCGTCTGGGGGTATCCAAAAACGCTTCGGCAGACGAAATCAAAAAGGCTTATCGTAAGCTTTCCAAAAAATATCACCCAGATATCAACAAGGAGCCTGGTGCTGAGGACAAGTACAAGGAAGTTCAAGAAGCCTATGAGACTTTGAGTGACGACCAAAAACGTGCTGCCTATGACCAGTATGGTGCTGCAGGCGCCAATGGTGGTTTTGGTGGAGCTGGTGGTTTCGGCGGTTTCAATGGGGCAGGTGGTTTCGGTGGTTTTGAGGATATTTTCTCAAGTTTCTTCGGCGGAGGCGGTTCTTCGCGCAATCCAAACGCTCCTCGCCAAGGAGATGATCTCCAGTATCGTGTCAATTTGACCTTTGAAGAAGCTATCTTCGGAACTGAGAAGGAAGTTAAGTATCATCGTGAAGCTGGCTGTCGTACATGTAATGGCTCTGGTGCTAAGCCAGGGACAAGTCCAGTCACTTGTGGACGCTGTCATGGCGCTGGTGTCATTAACGTCGATACGCAGACTCCTCTTGGTATGATGCGTCGCCAAGTAACCTGTGATGTCTGTCACGGCCAAGGAAAAGAAATCAAATATCCATGTACAACCTGTCATGGAACAGGTCATGAGAAACAAGCTCATAGCGTACATGTGAAAATCCCTGCTGGTGTGGAAACAGGTCAACAAATTCGCCTCGCTGGTCAAGGTGAAGCAGGCTTTAACGGTGGACCTTATGGTGACTTGTATGTAGTAGTTTCTGTGGAAGCTAGCGACAAGTTTGAACGTGAAGGAACGACTATCTTCTACAATCTCAACCTCAACTTTGTCCAAGCGGCTCTTGGTGATACAGTAGATATTCCAACTGTTCACGGTGATGTTGAATTGGTTATTCCAGAGGGAACTCAGACTGGTAAGAAATTCCGCCTACGTAGTAAGGGGGCACCGAGCCTTCGTGGCGGTGCAGTTGGTGACCAATACGTTACTGTTAATGTCGTAACACCGACAGGCTTGAACGACCGCCAAAAAGTAGCCTTGAAAGAATTCGCGGCTGCTGGTG
>ERZ1023515.163-NODE-163-length-11555-cov-5.637739_pt1 | contig 11555 bp, 9 predicted proteins | sample MGYA00380551_ERZ1023515 | MGnify/ENA primary metagenome ERZ1023515 (study PRJEB33173, sample SAMEA4830293) | metagenome | study: EMG produced TPA metagenomics assembly of the PRJEB25223 data set... | reverse complement strand
AAATCATATATGTCAGATTTGAATATACCAGAATCTCAACAGACTCAACTTACTGCACTCAGTGAAGGAGCTAAAGTGGTAATTGGGGGCCAGCAAGCTGGTCTTTTTGGTGGACCTTTATATACGTTTCATAAAATTCTTTCAATTGTTAATTTAAGTCGTGAGTTAACTGAAACATACCAACAAACAGTTGTACCTGTTTTTTGGATTGCTGGTGAAGATCATGACTTTGAAGAAGTAAATCATACGTATACTTATAATGCAAAAGACGCTCAATTACATAAAGTAAAATATCATACAATGACACCGCCTGAAACAAGCGTCTCTCGCTATATTCCAGAAAAGGAACAGATGATTGAAGCACTTAATCAATTTTTTAAAGAATTAAAAGAAACGAAACATACTAACGCACTTTATCAAGTATGTTTAGAGATTATAGAAAAGTACAATAATTGGACTGATATTTTTAAAGGGTTACTTCAAGAAGTATTTAAAGATTACGGTGTACTATTTATTGATGCTCAATATGAAAAAATTCGTGAATTGGAGAAGCCATTATTAAAAAATATTATTCAAAAACATAATGAAATTAACCAGGCGTTTAGAAAAACACAAAAATTAACTACGCAATCAGGTTTAAACAAAATGATTGAAACAGATACCAATGTCCATTTGTTCCTTCATGAAGATAGTATGCGTCAACTAATTATTAAAAAAGATGATGTATTCAAATTGAGTAAATCAGATATTACATATAATAAAGATGAATTGTTAAAATTAGTTGAAAAAGAACCAACTCGTTTTTCTAATAATGTTGTAACTAGACCAGTAATGGAAGAATGGCTATTTAATACGGTAGCTTTTATTGGAGGACCAAGTGAAATTAAATACTGGGCTGAATTGAATGAAGTATTTAAAATTTTAGATGTTGAAATGCCTATTGTTTTACCAAGAATGAAAATCACTTATTTACCAATTAGAATAGAAAAGCTAATTAATCAGTATAAGTTAAATGCTGAAAATGTTATTATGAACGGTATAGAAACGGATAGAGAAAACTTCGTTCGTAGCAAAGCCTCAGATACATTTATTAAAAAAGTAGAGTCTTTAAAAGAGAATCATGCCAAAATATACGAATTACTTCTTAAAGAAGTTAATGATAATCATGATAATATCAATTTAGTAAAGAAAAATTATGACATTCATAATAAACAATTTGAATATTTATTAAACCGATATTTACTTAACATTGAAAGAGATAACGATATAAGTATGAAACATTTTAGAGAGATTGAACATGTATTGCATCCAATGGGTGGTCTACAAGAAAGAATTTGGAATCCACTTCAAATGATGAATGAATTTGGGATAGATGCGTTCAGTCCCTCCACTTATCCTCCACTTAAATATACATTTAACCAAATAGTTATAAAACCTTAATTTGTAAGGGAGAGACCCATATTATTTAAATAGATAATATGGGTCTTTTTATGTCAAATTAAAGAATTTTAAGATATTTTACATAATTAGTGGAGGATAGTGGTGAGATGTGGTAAATTATTAATAAGGTGAGGTGGTAATAATGTTCATGGGAGAATACGAACATCAACTTGATGCTAAAGGACGTATGATAATTCCATCTAAGTTTAGATATGACTTAAACGAACGTTTTATTATCACGCGAGGCCTTGATAAATGTTTATTCGGTTACACACTTGAAGAGTGGCAACAAATAGAAGAAAAAATGAAAACCTTACCTATGACAAAGAAAGACGCACGTAAGTTTATGCGTATGTTCTTCTCAGGTGCCATCGAAGTGGAATTGGATAAGCAAGGGCGTATTAACATTCCTCAAAATTTGAGGAAGTACGCTAGTTTAACTAAAGAATGTACAGTAATAGGTGTTTCAAATCGAATTGAAATTTGGGATAGAGAAACTTGGAATGATTTTTATGATGAATCTGAAGAGAGTTTCGAAGATATTGCTGAAGATTTAATAGATTTTGATTTTTAATGGAGGAATAAGTCGTGTTTCATCATATTAGCGTCATGCTTAACGAAACAATTGATTATTTAGACATCAAAGAAGATGGTATTTACGTAGACTGTACGCTTGGTGGCGCGGGTCATGCACTCTATTTATTAAATCAATTAAACGATGACGGTAGATTAATTGCGATTGATCAAGACACTACAGCATTAGATAATGCTAAAGAGGTATTGAAAGATCATCTACATAAAGTCACGTTCGTGCATAGTAATTTTAGAGAATTAACTGACATTTTAAAAAACTTAAACATTGAAAAGGTAGACGGGATTTATTATGACTTAGGCGTTTCTAGTCCACAATTGGATGTTCCAGAGCGAGGATTTAGTTATCATCATGATGCTAAACTTGATATGAGAATGGATCAAACGCAGCAACTTAGCGCATACGAAGTAGTCAATCAATGGCCATATGAAGCACTTGTTAAGATTTTTTATCGCTATGGTGAAGAGAAATTTTCTAAACAAATAGCGAGACGAATCGAAGCACATCGTGAACATCAGCCTATCGAAACTACATTAGAGCTAGTTGACATCATTAAAGAGGGCATTCCTGCTAAAGCTCGAAGAAAAGGTGGTCATCCTGCAAAACGTGTATTTCAAGCTATACGTATTGCTGTTAATGACGAATTATCTGCATTCGAAGATTCAATTGAGCAGGCAATCGAGCTTGTAAAAGTTGGAGGCAGAATTTCAGTAATCACTTTCCACTCTTTAGAAGACAGATTATGCAAACAAATGTTTCAAGAGTATGAAAAGGGTCCTGATGTGCCTAGAGGGTTACCAATTATTCCTGAAGCTTACACACCTAAACTCAAAAGAGTAAATCGTAAACCAATTACGGCAACGGATACAGATTTGGATGAAAATAACAGAGCGCGCAGTGCAAAATTACGTGTTGCAGAAATTTTAAAATAAGGAGTAATTGACGATGGCTGTAGAAGAAATATATGAACCATATGAAGACGTCCAGCACAATAGTATACCGAAACAACAACCTCAATCGGAACCACAAACAAGAACAGTTACTAAGAAGGTTGTAGTTCAACTCACAAGATTTGAGAAATACTTATACATAACACTTGTTACTGCAATTGCAGCTATTGCTATTTATATGCTATCTTTAAAAATGGATGCGTATGATACGAATGGAAAGATTGCAGATTTAGACTCCAAAATTGAACAACAATCAAGTGAAAATAGCGCAATTCAATCTGAAATTAAGAAAAGTTCTTCTTACCAACGCATTTACGACAAGGCTAAAGCACAAGGTATGAGCCTAAATAACGACAATGTAAAGGTAGTGCGTACAAATGGCGAAGCGAAAAATTAAAATTAGAAAAAATAAATTAGGAGCAGTCCTCCTTGTTGGTATATTCGGACTGCTCTTTTTTATATTGGTTTTAAGATATTCATATATTATGATCACAGGGCATTCTGATGGACAAGATTTAGTAATGCGAGCGAATGAAAAATATTTAGTTCAAAACAATGAACAAGCTGAACGAGGCAAGATTTATGATAGAAACGGTAAAATTCTTGCCGAAGATGTCGAAAGATATAAAGTTGTAGCGGTAGTCGATAAAAGCGCAGGTAAAAGTGGAGACAAACCTCGCTATGTAGAGGATAAAAAGAAGACAGCTAAAGAACTTTCTAAAATTATAGACATGAAACCGGAAGAAATTGAAAAACAACTTAATCAGAAAAAAGCTTTCCAAGTGGAATTTGGTCAAAAAGGAACTAATTTAACTTATCAAGATAAACAAAAACTGGAAAAAATGGACTTACCAGGTATTACATTATATCCAGAAACTGAACGCTTTTATCCAAATGGTAATTTTGCGTCTCACTTAATAGGAATGGCACAAAAAAATCCAGATACAGGCGAATTAAAAGGTGCACTTGGTGTTGAAAAAATCTTTGATAGTTATTTAAGTGGAACTAAAGGTGCATTATCTTATATACAAGATATTTGGGGATATATTGCTCCAAATACTAAAAATGAAAAATCACCTAAACGTGGTGATGATGTTCATTTAACAATTGATTCAAATATTCAAGTATTCGTTGAGGAAGCATTGGATGATATGGTTAAGAGGTATCAACCAAAAGATTTATTTGCTGTTGTCATGGATGCTAAAACAGGTGAAATCTTAGCATTCAGTCAACGTCCTACGTTTAATCCTGAGACAGGTGAAGATTTCGGGAAAAAATGGGCGAATGATTTATATCAAAATACGTATGAACCAGGTTCTACTTTTAAATCATTTGGTTTAGCGGCAGCTATACAGGAAGGTAAGTTTAATCCTAAGAAAAAATATGAGTCTGGACATCGTGATATCATGGGTTCTAGAATTTCCGACTGGAATAAAACTGGTTGGGGCGAAATTCCAATGTCATTAGGCTTTACTTATTCTTCAAATACACTGATGATGCACTTACAAGACTTAGTAGGTGCTGACAAAATGAAATCATGGTACGAAAGATTTGGCTTTAGTAAACCAACTGGTGGTCTATTTGATGGCGAAGCAGAAGGTAATATCGCTTGGTCGAATGAATTGCAACAAAAAACGTCAGCATTCGGGCAATCTACAACTGTTACGCCGGTACAAATGATTCAGGCACAATCTGCCTTTTTTAATAAAGGGAATATGCTTAAACCGTGGTTTGTGGATAGTATTAAAAATCCAATTTCCAAAAAGACGTTCTATCAAGGCGAAAAAGAAATTGCTGGCAAACCAATTACTGCTTCTACCGCAAGTAAAGTGGAAACAGAATTAGATAAAGTAGTTAATAGTAAGAAGAGTCATGCGATGAATTATAGAGTAGATGGTTATGATATTGAAGGTAAGACAGGTACTGCCCAAGTGGCGGATGAAAAGAGCGGCGGATATGTTAAGGGTGAAAATCCATACTTTGTAAGTTTCATTGGTGATGCGCCTAAGAAAAATCCCAAAGTTATTGTTTATGCCGGTATGAGCTTAGCTCAAAAGAATGATCAAGAAGCTTATGAAATGGGTGTAAGTAAGGCTTTTAAACCAATTATGGAAAATACACTTAAATATTTAAATGTAGGTTCTAAAAAAGATGAAACAAAATCTTCACAATATACAAAAGTACCAAATGTATCTGGACAATCTACTGATAAAGCAAAAGAAAGTTTGAAGTCTTAAGATTTACAAGCAACAGTTATGGGTAATGGAGATAACGTCAAATCTCAATCCATTAAAGCAAATAAAAAATTATTGCCTAATAGTAAGGTGCTCTTATTAACTGATGGTGATATTACAATGCCAAATATGAAAGGTTGGACAAAAGATGATGTACTTGCCTTCCAAGAATTAACTGGCATTAACGTTACAACTAAAGGTAGTGGCTATGTAACAAAACAATCGGTTAACAATGGAACCACATTAAAAGACAATAGTAAGGTTGAAATTGAATTATCTCCAGAAGATCCTGACGATACATCGACGAATACGAATGACAATGAGACAGCATCAAATGACTCTTCTAATAAAGATAAAGCTAGTTCTTCTTCAGACGATAAGGAAAAAGACAATAAGAATGATACTTCTAGCTCTTCTGAACAAGAACAACAGACAAACAATAGTCAAGATTCTAACGAGTAATTATGATTTGACTTAAAAAAGTAGATGATAAGTTATGAGAATTGAATGAACGTCTAAAAGTTGTGACAAGCACAGTGAGCATAGGTTACAAAATAGAACTTTAGTAGCAAATAGAAGTGAGTGGGTAGTTATATCATTCTCTTTTTAGCTCGTGTTACTTCAAAAGCGTCATTCGATCTCATACAAATTTTAAATGAATTTACTTTAAAATATTGATAAAATGAACGAGATATTATCAATTAATAAACTCAGAAGACAAAACTAAAAATTAAATATATAAAGGAGACAATTATGCTTTTTATACTTGCGGTTATCGCACTATTAATTACTTTTATCTTAGTACCTATTTTAATTCCAACGCTGAAGCGAATGAAATTTGGACAAAGCATTCGTGAAGAAGGTCCACAAAGCCATATGAAAAAAACAGGCACACCAACAATGGGTGGTTTGACTTTTCTAATTAGTATTATCATTACCTCAATTATTGCAATTTTCTTTGTAGATAATTCAAATCCAATCATTTTATTATTATTTGTAACAATTGGTTTTGGTTTAATAGGTTTTATTGATGATTACATCATCGTCGTTAAGAAAAATAACCAAGGTTTAACAAGTAAGCAGAAATTTCTAGCACAAATTGCAATTGCAGTTGTATTCTTTTTACTAAGTGATGTTTTCCATCTTGTAGAATTTTCAACTAATCTAAACATACCTTTTACAAATATTAGTATTCCATTATCTTTTGCATATGTGATTTTTATTGTTTTTTGGCAAGTTGGATTCTCAAATGCTGTGAATTTAACAGATGGTTTAGATGGCTTAGCAACAGGATTATCAATCATTGGTTTTACAATGTACGCCATTATGAGCTTTGTTTTAGATTCACCAGCAATTGGAGCATTTTGTATTATAATGATTTTTGCATTATTAGGATTTCTACCGTATAACCTTAATCCCGCAAAGGTATTTATGGGAGACACTGGTAGTTTAGCTTTAGGTGGAATTTTCGCAACAATTTCAATTATGCTAAATCAAGAATTATCATTGTTACTAATTGGGCTGGTATTTGTAATTGAAACAGCTTCAGTTATGTTGCAAGTTGCTTCATATAAACTTACAAAAAAACGTATCTTTAAGATGAGCCCGATTCATCATCACTTTGAATTAAGTGGTTGGGGAGAATGGAAAGTAGTGACAGTGTTCTGGACAGCAGGTTTAATTTCAGGATTAATCGGATTATGGATAGGAGTGCATTAGCATGCTCAATTATACAGGATTAGAAAATAAAGATGTTCTTGTAGTAGGACTAGCCAAAAGCGGATATGAAGCAGCTAAGTTATTAATCAAATTAGGTGCCAATGTGACTGTAAATGATGGTAAAGACTTGTCACAAGATCCTCATGCCAAGGATTTAGAGGCGTTAGGAGTTAAAATAGTTGATGGTGGACATCCTTTATCATTATTAGATAATGAGCCAATTATAGTAAAAAATCCTGGTATTCCTTATACAGTTTCTATAATTCAAGAAGCATATCAGCGACATTTAAAAATATTAACTGAAGTAGAATTAAGTTATTTAATATCAGAAGCACCGATTATAGCTATAACTGGAACTAATGGTAAAACAACTACGAGTTCTTTAATTGGCGATATGTTTAAGAAAAGTAGATTGACTGGTAGACTCTCTGGAAATATAGGTTATGTAGCATCTAAAGTAGCACAAGAAACATCACCTAATGAATATCTAATAACTGAATTATCTTCATTCCAATTACTAGGTGTAGAGCAATATCGTCCGCATATTGCGATTATCACAAATATATATTCTGCTCATCTAGATTATCACGAAACGCTTGAAAACTACCAAAATGCAAAGAAACAGATTTACAAAAATCAAACAGAAAATGATTACCTAATATGTAATTATCATCAAAGACATTTAATTGAGTCTGAAAATTTGAAAGCTAAAACATTGTATTTCTCTACTCAACAAGAAGTAGACGGTATTTATATTAAAGATGGGTTTATTGTTTACCAAGGAATAAGAATCATTAATATAGATGATTTAGTATTACCTGGGGAACATAATTTAGAAAATATTCTAGCTGCAGTGTTAGCTTCAATCTTAGCTGGTGTTCCAATAAAAGCAATTATAGATAGTTTAACGACATTCTCTGGTATAGATCACAGATTACAATATATAGGTACAAATCGCACTAACAAGTATTACAATGATTCTAAAGCTACAAACACACTTGCTACACAATTTGCATTAAATTCATTCAAGCAACCAATCGTTTGGTTATGTGGTGGTTTAGATCGTGGTAATGATTTCGATGAATTAATACCTTATATGAAGAATGTACGTGTCATGGTTGTTTTTGGTCAAACTCAAGAAAAATTTGCTAAGCTTGGCAATAGTCAAGGTAAGTTAGTGGTGAAAGCTACAGATATTGAAGACGCTGTTAAAAAGGTACAAGATGTAGTCGAACCGAATGACGTTGTCTTACTATCACCTGCATGTGCAAGTTGGGATCAATATAAAACATTTGAAGAACGTGGAGAAAGATTTATAGAAAGTTTCCGTGCCCACTTACCATCTTATTAAAGGTTGTGAAATCAAGTGAAAGATAAACGACGTAAAGATAATAAGGTGAGCTCGATTCAAAGTCTTATTGAAAAAAGAAATCGAGAATTAAACAATGAAGAACACCTTTCAAATCATGATGCTAATCATAAGGATAAGAATAAAATTTCCACAGATGACGCTCAATTGTATAAAATTAATAAGCCTAATGAGACTTCTAAACAACAAGATCAAAATCAATCAATAGATGAAGATAACTTTAATAATCAATCCAATGAATCCGAACAATTGGAACAAAATGAAGCAATTGAACAATCTAATGAAACATCAGATGAAAATGCTCAAAACGTTGAAAGTACCAAAACGAATGATAGTCACAGACTCTCCACTAATTCTAGTGAAAACACATATAAGCTATCTATTAAAGATAGAGTTAAAGAGTTCAATGACAATCGTAAAAGAAAAAAACATGCCAAGAGTACACAATTTGATCATTTATCACCACAAGAGAGAAAAGAACAATTAAGAATTCAGCGAAGGAAGCGTCAAAAAAGAATTCAGTACGTTATCATTACATTTTTAGTATTATTAATAATTTTATTTTTACTCTACATGTTTACACCACTAAGTAGAATTTCTAATATTAAAATTAGTGGAAATAACAATGTGAGTAACAGTCAAGTTGAAAAAGCTTTGGATGTAAAAGATAATTCAAGAATGTATACGTATAGTAAACGTAAAGGTATTCAAAATCTGAAGAAGAATGATTTAATAAAAGACGTAAAAATTAAAAAGCAATTACCGAATACGTTAAAAGTGCAAATAACTGAAAATCAAGTTGTAGGTGTTGTTAAAGAAAAGAATAAATATGTGCCAATTATAGAAGGAAATCAAGAATTGAAAAACTTTGATGGTAATATTGCCGGAAGTGGACCTATTTTAGAAGGATTTAAAGGTGAAGAAAAAAGCAATATGATTAAATCTTTATCTAAGATGTCTCCAGAAATTAGAGATATGATTTCAGAAATTAAGTACGCACCTAAGCAAAATAGCCCTAATCGAATTCTTTTATATATGCAAGATGATATGCAAGTAGTTGGCAACATAAAAACGATTGCTAATAAAATTAAATATTATCCTCAAATGTCACAATCTTTATCAAAAGACGACTCTGGCAACTTGAAAACCCAAGGTTATATAGATTTATCTGTAGGTGCATCATTTATACCGTATAATGAAAACAGTAGCGGAGATTCAAAATCCGATCAAAATGTTCGTCAAAAATCACAACAAGAAACTGATGCAAAAGATGAGTTACAAAGCGCTTTAAATAAAATTAACGAACAATCAGATTCAAATAATTAAAAAATTTCGATATTAATATGTGTTTATAGTTCACAAGCCTTTCGACGTATTGTAAACTAAACATAGTGTATTTTAATAGTAATTTGTCAGGAGGTGCCTATCTATGGAGGAACATTACTATGTAAGCATAGATATTGGTTCATCAAGTGTAAAAACAATAGTAGGCGAAAAATTTCACAATGGAATAAATGTGATAGGTACAGGACAAACCTACACTAGCGGTATCAAGAACGGATTAATTGATGATTTCGACATTGCTAAACAAGCAGTTAAAGATACAATTAAAAAAGCTTCTATCGCATCAGGTGTAGACATTAAAGAAGTTTTCTTAAAATTACCTATCATAGGTACTGAAGTATATGATGAAGCAAATGAAATTGATTTTTATGAAGATACTGAAATAAACGGCACACACATTGAAGAAGTGCTAGAAGGCATTCGCCAAAAAAATGATGTAGCGGATACTGATGTAATTGATGTATTCCCTATTCGTTTTATTGTGGATGGGGATAATGAAGTATCGGACCCTAAAGAATTGATTGCTAGACACTCATTAAGAGTTGAAGCAGGAGTTATTGCAATTCATAAATCTATCTTAATCAACATGATTAAATGTGTAGAATCATGTGGCGTAGATGTTTTAGATGTTTATTCAGATGCTTATAATTATGGCTCAATTCTTACAGCTACTGAAAAAGAATTAGGAGCATGTGTAATAGATATTGGTGAAGATTTAACTCAAATCGCCTTTTATGAACGTGGAGAATTAGTAGACGCTGATTCAATAGAATTAGCAGGTCGCGATATTACTGATGATATTGCTGAAGAACTAAATACTACATATGAAACGGCTGAAAAGATAAAACATCAATATGGTCATGCTTATGCTAACTCTGCATCAGATCAAGATGTATTTAGTGTAGATCAAGTAGACAGTGATGAATTAGTTGAATATACTCAGAAAGATTTAAGTGCTGTAATTGAGAGAACAATGCAAGATATCTTTGATGAGGTGTTTGATGTATTAGTTGACTTAGGGTTAACTAGAGTGAACGGTGGTTTCATTGTAACTGGCGGTTCTTCAAACTTATTAGGAGTTAAAGAATTACTTAATACGATGGTAAATGAAAAGATTAGAGTTCATACACCGTCACAAATGGGTATCAGAAAGCCAGAATTCACATCAGCTATTTCTACTATATCTAGTAGCATCACTTTTGATGAGTTGCTCGATTATGTTACAATGAGTTATCAAGATAATGATGAGTTTGAAGAAGAAGTTATTGAAGATAACGAGAGAGAACATACTTCTAAATCAGGTGGATTTGACTGGTTTAAACGTAAGTCAAATAAAAATGAAAATACTTATGAAGAAGACTACAACGAACCACATGAAAGAACAGATAAAGTAGACGACGATGATAAGTATGATAGCAATGAAAGTCATCACGATACGACAGAACATTATGATGATCAAGAGCAACCTCAAAAAGAAGAGGGCAAATTTAAAAAACTTATGAAATCTCTATTTGAATGATGGGCCAAAAAGACTAGGAGGAAATATAAATGTTAGAATTTGAACAAGGATTTAATCATTTAGCGACATTAAAAGTCATCGGTGTAGGTGGCGGTGGTAACAACGCTGTTAACCGTATGATCGACCATGGCATGAACAATGTAGAATTTATTGCAATTAATACAGACGGACAAGCTTTAAACTTATCTAAAGCAGAATCTAAAATCCAAATTGGTGAGAAATTAACACGCGGACTTGGTGCTGGTGCAAATCCAGAAATTGGTAAAAAAGCAGCTGAAGAGTCACGTGAACAAATTGAAGATGCAATCCAAGGTGCAGATATGGTATTCGTAACTGCTGGTATGGGTGGCGGAACTGGTACAGGTGCTGCACCAGTAGTAGCTAAGAT
>ERZ1023515.144-NODE-144-length-12495-cov-5.276929_pt1 | contig 12495 bp, 9 predicted proteins | sample MGYA00380551_ERZ1023515 | MGnify/ENA primary metagenome ERZ1023515 (study PRJEB33173, sample SAMEA4830293) | metagenome | study: EMG produced TPA metagenomics assembly of the PRJEB25223 data set... | reverse complement strand
CAAGCAGTTTATGATAATATAAGAAGAACTGGCGATTTAGTAGAAGATTATGAAGCTAAATTGAATTTGTATGAAAAATTTGAACAACGTCGTAAAATTTATGACGATATGAAACAAACATTAAATGATTCTAAGAAGTTAGAACAATACATTAATCAATTAGAAGAATTAGAATAAATAGAGATAAAGGAGGGCAATTGATATGGCATTTGAAGGATTATCTGATCGTTTGCAAGCTACGATACAGAGAATGCGTGGTAAAGGTAAAGTTACTGAAGCGGATATTAAAGCAATGATGCGTGAAGTACGATTAGCATTATTAGAAGCCGATGTAAACTTTAAAGTAGTTAAAGAATTTGTTAAGACAGTGTCAGATCGTGCCTTAGGATCAGATGTAATGCAATCATTAACACCTGGTCAACAAGTCATTAAAATTGTACAAGATGAATTAACTCAATTAATGGGTGGCGAAAACTCAACGATTAAAATGGCAAACAAGCCACCTACTGTTGTTATGATGGTTGGTTTACAAGGTGCAGGTAAAACAACAACAGCCGGTAAACTAGCATTATTAATGCGTAAAAAATATAATAAAAAGCCAATGTTAGTTGCAGCGGATATTTATCGTCCAGCGGCAATTAACCAATTACAAACGGTAGGTAAACAACTTGACGTTCCTGTTTATAGTGAAGGGGACCAAGTTAAACCGCAACAAATCGTTGAAAATGCATTAAAACATGCCAAAGAAGAACATTTAGATTTTGTAATCATTGATACAGCAGGTCGTTTGCATATTGATGAAGCGTTAATGAATGAACTTCAAGAAGTTAAAGAAATTTCTAAACCTAATGAAATCATGTTAGTTGTAGATGCTATGACTGGGCAAGACGCTGTTAACGTTGCTCAATCATTTGATGACCAATTAGACGTTACTGGTGTTACGTTGACTAAATTAGATGGAGATACTCGTGGTGGTGCTGCTTTATCTATTCGTTCAGTAACTCAAAAACCAATTAAATTTGTTGGTATGAGTGAAAAGTTAGATGGACTTGAACTGTTCCACCCAGAGCGAATGGCTTCTCGTATACTTGGTATGGGAGATGTTTTAAGTCTTATTGAAAAGGCACAACAAGATGTTGACCAAGAAAAAGCTAAAGATTTAGAACAAAAAATGCGTAATTCTACGTTCACATTGGACGATTTCCTTGAACAATTGGATCAAGTTAAAAATCTTGGCCCACTTGATGACATCATGAAAATGATTCCAGGAATGAATAAGATGAAAGGCATGGATAAGTTAAATATGGATGAAAAGCAAATTGACCATATTAAAGCAATTATCCAGTCTATGACACCAAGTGAAAGAGAAAACCCAGCAGTACTAAATGTTTCAAGAAAAAAACGTATCGCCAAAGGTTCTGGGCGTTCACTACAAGAAGTGAATCGCTTGATGAAACAATTTAATGATATGAAGAAAATGATGAAGCAATTCAGTGGCGCTGGACGTAAAGGTAAAAAAGGTAAACGTAGTCAAATGGAAAATATGTTAAAAGGTATGAACTTACCATTTTAATTAAGTGAAAATATCGAACGCTTCTCAAATAGTGTTCGATATTTTGATGTTTATTGAAAAAATAAATGTACTACCAAACATTTAGCAAAAGGTTCGGCCTAGCTAAAGCTAGTCCATAACCAAATCTACGGTTTTAAAAAAACCTAGATTTGGTAAAGAAAAAAATCTTTACAAAATATCAAGTTACTGTTAATATTATTTCTTGTAGAAAATAAAAAGTAAAAGATATAAAGGAGAGTTTTATATATGGCAGTTAAAATTCGTTTAACTCGTTTAGGTTCAAAAAGAAATCCATTCTATCGTATCGTAGTAGCAGACGCACGTTCACCACGTGATGGTCGTATTATCGAACAAATCGGTACTTACAACCCAGCTAGTGTTAATGCTCCAGAAGTTAAAATTGATGAAGAATTAGCATTAAAATGGTTAAAAGACGGTGCTAAACCAACTGATACAGTTCATAATATCTTATCTAAACAAGGTATTTTAAAAACTTTTGATGAACAAAAACACGCTAAATAATTAGCTTAAACTTTATAAGTAAAGTAATAGAGGCGCCAACTGATGGCGCCTTTTTAAATACTGAAAAATCATGATATGATAAACAAAATGACATTAATGGATTAAATGAGGTGCAAATATGCAAGTTGAAGTTGGTCAAATCGTAAATACACATGGAATTAAAGGTGAAGTTAAAGTGAAATCTAATTCCGATTTTACGGATACCCGTTTCCAACCAGGTGAAGTATTGACGGTAAATCATCAAAATCATGAAGAACAATTGACGGTCTTATCTTACCGTGTTCATAAAGGATTTCATATGTTGAAATTTGAGGGAATAAATAACATTAATGACGTCGAACAATATAAAGGTGACTATTTGTACCAAGAACGCGATCATGAAGATATTGAATTAGCTGAAAATGAATATTACTACTCTGACATCATTGGAAGTACTGTATTTGATAATGACAATCAACCTATCGGCAGAGTTATCAATATTTTTGAAACAGGTGCAAATGATGTTTGGGTTGTTAAAGGAGAAAAGGAATATCTCATTCCTTATATAGCTGATGTAGTTAAAGAAATTGATATTGAAAATAAAACGATTCGTATAACACCTATGGAAGGGTTGTTAGATTAATGAAAATTGATTATTTAACTTTATTTCCTGAGATGTTTGATGGCGTGCTCAATCACTCCATTTTAAAAAGGGCACAGGATAAAGAAATCATTAGTGTGAATACTGTGAATTTTAGAGATTATGCCATTAATAAACATAATCAAGTGGATGATTACCCATTTGGTGGTGGACAGGGTATGGTCCTAAAACCTGAACCAGTCTTCAATGCTATGAAAGATTTACAACGAACTGATCAAACGCGTGTCATTTTAATGTGTCCTCAAGGTAGACCTTTTTCACAAGAAATTGCACAAGAATTAAGCGAAGCTGAGCATATCGTATTTATTTGTGGACATTATGAAGGTTATGATGAACGTATAAGAACGCACCTAGTGACGGATGAAATTTCAATTGGGGATTATGTATTAACTGGAGGAGAATTGCCAGCGATGACAATGACAGATGCGATTGTGCGATTAATACCAGGTGTATTAGGAAATCAACAATCACATCAAGATGATTCGTTCTCAGATGGTCTATTAGAATTCCCTCAATATACGCGTCCAAGAGAATTTGAAAATATGACCGTTCCAGATGTATTATTATCAGGTAATCATGCAAATATTGAACAATGGCGACATGAACAAAAATTAATCCGTACTTATCATAAGCGACCGGACTTACTTGATCGATATCCTTTAACAGAAGACGATGAAAAATTTATAGAAAGCTATAAAAAGCAATTGAAAAACAATTAGTATTATGCTAATATATATCAAGTGTGAAAAGACACTAATTATCACTATGATCCGCTGCTATATGAATGTCTAGGCAAGAACATAGGTTGAAGGAGAGTATATCAATGAGTAATCATAAGTTAATCGAAGCAGTTACAAAATCACAATTACGTACAGACTTACCAACATTCCGTACTGGTGATACTTTACGTGTACACGTACGTATCGTAGAAGGTTCACGTGAACGTATCCAAGTATTCGAAGGTGTTGTAATCAAACGTCGTGGTGGAGGAATTTCTGAAACTTTCACAGTTCGTAAAATTTCTTCAGGTGTAGGCGTGGAACGTACATTCCCATTACACACTCCAAAAATCGAAAAAATCGAACTTAAACGTCGTGGTAAAGTACGTCGTGCTAAATTATACTACTTACGTAGTTTACGTGGTAAAGCTGCTAGAATCCAAGAAATTCGTTAATCAGCAAACTGAGTATAATAATAAGACAGAGATTAGATACAACGTTTGTCTTACAAATAAAGCTTCCAATCTTCTTCTTTCAAGTTGAGATTGGAAGCTTTATTATTTTTATTCACATTTAAAACAATTAAAGTTTAATTTATTAACTATCTTAATTTATCGTTTTTTCTTAACCCATAAACTAAATAATATACTACCGATAACACCAATGAAACTCATAATAGCAAGTAGATAGAATTGAGGAGGGGTGTATGTGAGTTTAATCACTTTATCTCCTTTATTAACTGGTATTGCTGTCATGATACCATTAGCTTGGTGAACAGGTACTTCTTTCCCATCGACTTGCGCATGCATACCTTTTGCATATACAGTTGGTAAAATGACATATCCTGTTGCGTTCTTAGGTTTCTTGACGACATAACCATTTCTCATATCTTTAACTTTCACAGGTGTTAATTCTTTTGAAGCTTTTTTAAGTGTGCTGTAGTCCTCGCCATAAATACCTTTCACAGATAAACGATAATTCCCTTTAGATAGATGAATATTTAGCTTATCAGATGCTTTAACACGCATTGTAACTGGTGTAACTAAACGACGATATTTGTAGCTCAGTTCATTTCGATTTTGCGAATATTCATTAACACTTACAGAATGCGCTTTGTCAGGAGAAAGTAGTTCAACATCCATTTCTACGTACATATCTTTATATTGATTCGCGACAGATTCAGGTAATTTTAATGTAACTCCACCATTATCCTTGTGTACTTTAAGATGATTTTGATTTTTCCAAGTCGCATCTTTTGTAGACATTTTTGACTCGGTTAAAAGATTTTTATTAGGTTTAAATGAAGTATTAGCTTTTTCTGAATTGTCGTTTAATATGATCCCTTTTAACATAGCTTGTTCACGATCTAAAGGTGACTTTAAATCATCACTATTATATATATGATTAGTTACATGAGCTGATGGATAGTCAATCATGTTTTTAGAATGGATAAGCGTATTTTTACCATTCAATATCATATCTTTCTTTTCAAAACCGTAAGTCATATTTTGATCTTCAGGATGACGTAGTCGATCTTGAACATTCCATAAAGCAGTTAAGTTTGCACGATTTCCTAAAAAGCGATACGTACTATTTTTATCAACGGGCATATTAATTTGCATTAATTTATCATAATATTTCAAAATTCCTCCATCAAAAATGCTTGAGTATAGCGAAATACCATTGTAGTGATAAAGAAAAGGAGAATTTAATGCATATGCCGACATATAATCAATACGATGAAATGGATCATCATGATGTTCTTTGATAGAATTAATTTTTTTAGCAGTAGTATCATTATAGTATGAAGGATCGCTCAATGTATTGATTGTCGTTGAATATGGGTCTATCGTTCTTTGTCTTGAATCATGTGTCATTATAATTTGTTGACCGAAAAATAGCACAATCAACGATAACATAATAATTGGTTGTTTCAGTAAAGATTTGTGATAGATAAATATTCCTAGCACAACGATGATAATTAAAGCAATTACCATCCAATCTACAAAGTTGTCAGCTATGATATACCTACACAAACCAGCAATAAATACGGACACAGCTGCAAATAGAAACTGTTTCATAGTCAACTCTGATAAGTGATGAATATATAAAGCAATCAGTCCACTTGTAGATAACACTAAGAAATAAACCCAACGTCGTTGTGGTAATGAGAATCCATTAAAAGCACTATCAAAGTACTGTGATAATGAACCAATAAGTAAGAACCACGTTATAATAGCAAAAATTTTATAGTAATAGTGTTTATATAACTTTGGCGTTAATAAAGCCACCAATGCAATAAGTGATATTGTTACATAAAAGCCATTTGAAAATATATAATAATTATTTTTAGTTAAATCAGTAAATAGAGAGATGTTGAAATCAGAATTTTGTTGGCGATCATTATTTAGGAAAGATGATACACCAGTGTAAAAACCTAATATGCTTGATAGGAGCGCAAACATAGCCCCTATAATTAGTAAATAACATTTTTGCCAACGAGATACGATATCATGGCGATATTGGAATACGACACGTAATATAAAATAAATACCTAACACAATGGCTTGATAATAAGTAAAGTAAAAATTTGAAAATAGTGTGATTGCCACCGCAAAGATGAACAAACCTATCTTTCTTCGTTGAAAGAAACGTTCCATTCCCCATAATGATAATGGCAATATAATTAACAAATCTCCATAAAATGACCAAGTAAAATTGTAATATAACACTACTGTTGATACCCCATATAAAATTGTTGCTATCAACAGAGGTGTAGAACTTAACTTTAAATATCTAAAATAATAAAATGCACAAATAAAAGTAATTATTGTTCGTACATAAGCAACAATTAATTGATTTGTTGGCCAAAAGCGAATGTTTTGCGGTTGCCAATGGAATATATGTTCACCGATCCATACAATAATAAAATTGACCCACATGATTGGTGAAAGGGAATAATAATAGGCTAACCCTTTAACATAATCTCCGCCTAGTCCAAATGAATGATCGTAAAATCCTTTTAATTGTGTGAAGTGTTCATATAAATATAATTGGAACGGCATCATTTGTCTAAAACCATCACCAGAGCCACTAAATACCACGCCATCTTTTATGTAATCCCGGATAAATGGATAATAAATGGTTAGTGTTACGATATTAGCTATGATGAAAATGAAACCAAACGTCCATAAGGGTTTAGACCATATTTTTTTAATCAATTTACTTCCTCATCTTTCGTTTTTTTGAATTAAAAATTTTTACAAAAATAGCACTAAGAATCATACTCATTAATGAAATGAATATCATAGTATTCCAGTAAGGAGGTTGATATTTAATGACAATTTGTTTTGCATTTTTGTCGACTGGAACACCGGTCATCATATAATTTACTTTTTGGATTTTTGCAGGTTGACCATCAACATACGCTTGCATTCCTTTTCGATAAGGAATGTTTATTGAGGCTACACCACTCTCATGGTGACTGAGTTGGACTTGTATACCATTTTTAATATCATGATAACTTGTATCAAAATTAGCATTATCATGCACCTTTTTAAGCGTATCATAATTCTCGCCATTTAATTGTTGTAAATCGACATAAAATTCACCATCAGGCGAAAGGGTAATAGTGATATCACCATTTTTATCTGGTTGAGTGCGATAAAGTTGAGTGTCTACACCTGTTCGATAGGTAGAATTATTAAACAATCGATGATTAGCGTAATTATTAATAGCGACAGTGTAATTACTATCTGGATTACCTCTCTTAATCTTCATCGTTAAATAAAAATCATCATATTTATCACGTATTTGTTTTGGAAGATGTAATTTTATAGTACCACCTTTGCCACCAATGACCTTATAGCGATTTTTTCCAATTCGCTTAATATTTTGTTGTTGCATATCAACTTTTGATAGTAAATTAGATGCTGGTTGTTTGAAAGATTTTCCTGCATTATCCATGATCACACCATTTAACATCGCATGCTCACGATCTATAGCTGTTTTTAAAGATTTACTATTATAAACATTTTTCGTAACTTTAACACTCGGCAAAGTAAGTGTATTTTCATAGATAGAATATTGTCCACTTGTTTTAACCTTTTTAAAATAGGGGGGTAAATTTCCTTGATAATCTTTAAGCATCATATAACGTACTGAGAAAAGACTCGCTATATTTTGTCGACCATTTATTGATTGATAGCGACTTAGTGACTCCTCGGCAAGATTAATCTTTAGTGCATCATAATAGTAATCGAGAATATTATGATGGAAGATACTTGAATATAAACTTAGTCCCTTAAAGTGTTGGTACATAGGTGTGTTATCTTGCTCATTCACTCGCCAATCGATACGTTCATCTTCTCGCTTACTATTCTTCATTGTATTAACTAATGAACGCTGTAAGTCTGAACTATATAAACTTGAATTAATATAAAATGTATTAGCTCGTTCTTGATGATCTTTAAAATAAATTTGATTTTTAATAAATACGAAAGAAACCATTAAATTGAGTAAGATTATAGAAATACCGAATATATAGCTTAGATTAATGCGATAACGTCTATCTTTTAAAATTAAAATAAGTAACCCTATTAAAGAAACGATTGGTACAAGTACAAGCCAAGCTACAAATTTATGATATGTAATAGCACTAGCGAAAATGATAATTTCAGCAATAATATTACTAATTAAATATGATTTGATTTTTAGTGTTCTAAAATATTTTAGAAATAGACCAATTAATATTGCTGAATTAAAAGACAATATAAAATGCCAACGTTTTTGTGGTGCAGAAAATCCATTAAACAATTGATCGATAAATGGTACAAAGCTTAATAGAATAAATGCGAGAGTTAAAATTGCGAATAAGCGATAATAAAAGTGTTTATAAAGTTTAATACATAATAATGCTTGAATAGTTAGAAATAGCAATACGATTAAATAATTATCAAAGAAGATATTTGTGTTAATATCTAGCTTTTCGAAGGTATTTACTGTTCCTGAAAAAGGGACACGACGGTTATTTAAAAAACTTTGAACACCGTGGAAGAACATAAATAAACTATTACCTAACCCTAAAATGGCACTGATAGCAAATAATAGTAAAGCTTTGCCACGTGGAATAATATCTTTAGAGTGTTTAAAAATTATTCGAAGAAGTATGTAACCTGCACCTATAAGACAAAGATAATATGCAAAGTAGAAATTATTTATCATTATTAGTGTAATTGTAACTATAAATAGACCAAACTTTTGTTTTTGAAGTGTGCGTTCTATAGAAAATAGTAACAATGGCATCCAAATAAAAACATCACTAAAGAATGGCCAATAAACAGTAAAGCGATAATAAAGCGGCGACATAACAAATAGAAATGCCATAATAATACTAATCCAAGTATTACGTGAAATAAATTTACTATAAAGATAGGTACAATACATCGCTAATGCAGCTTTAATAGTGGAAATAACTAGCGCATTTACCATCCAAAATAGTAATCCCTGAGTATTTATATGTATAAATGTTTTTAATAGAATGATACATAGTACATTAATAATAAATAGTATGTTTGTTGAGAAATAATAGCTTAAATCCGTAAAAAAATCTCCACCTAGACCAAAATCAGTAGCATAAAAAAGATTGCCAACGCTCCATTTATCAAATAGAAACATTTGAATAGGTATCATCTGTTCGATACCATCGTTGGGTCCTGTAAATAATACGCCGTCGTGAATAAAGCGATAAATAATATAGCTATGTCCTAAGAAACACAGACTGAAGAATATTCAAATATATATTAATATTTTCTTCATAACTTACCTCTAAGCGATAGGATTATAATTGTAAGAGTATATTTAAATTGTAGGGGATTGATTGTGCGATTAAAAGTAATTATGCTTTTCTGACATTATAAACTTATTGTACTTTATCGTTTTATTTAATGAATGATAAAATAAATGATGAACTTAGAAAAAAAGTGGCTCTCAAATAAAAATTCAATTATAATCAACAGGTTGAATTGAATTAAAATATATCGAAAGTAAGGTGACAATTAATGGCAATTCAATGGTATCCAGGACATATGGCAAAAGCTAAACGAGAGGTAACAGAACAATTAAAAAAAGTAGATGTTGTATTTGAATTAGTTGATGCACGTATTCCATATAGTTCTCGTAACCCAATGATTGATGAAGTAATCAAACAAAAACCGCGCGTAGTTATTCTTAATAAAAAAGATATGTCCAATTTAAATGAAATGCAGAAATGGGAAAGCTTCTTTATAGATAAAGGATATTATCCTGTATCAGTAGATGCTAAGCATGGCAAAAATTTAAAAGGTGTAGAAACTGCAGCTATAGCAGCAACAAAAGAAAAATTTGAACGTGAGAAGGCTAAAGGACTTAAACCTAGAGCAATTAGAGCAATGATTGTTGGCATACCTAACGTTGGTAAATCAACTTTGATTAATAAATTAGCACGTAAAAATATTGCACAAACTGGTAATAAACCAGGTGTAACCAAACAACAACAGTGGATTAAAGTTGGGCAATCTCTACAATTATTAGATACACCTGGAATTTTATGGCCTAAATTTGAAGATGAAATTGTTGGTAAAAAATTAAGTTTAACTGGCGCAATAAAAGACAGTATTGTACATTTAGATGAAGTTGCTATCTATGGTTTACAGTTTTTAATTAACCATGATTTAGAAGGTTTTAAGCAACATTATAAGATTGATGTATCTGCAGATGCTGAAATATTAGAATGGTTTGATGCAATTGGACGTCGACGTGGACTTTTACAAAGAGGCAATGAAGTAGATTACGAAGCGGTTATTGAACTGATAATTAATGACGTTAGAAATGCCAAAATTGGAACATACAGTTTTGACTTATATTCAGAAATGAAGAGTGAATTAGATAATGACACAAACAATTAATGAAGCAAAGCACATATTGTCTGAAATTAACTCAATTGAAGTTTTAGAACAACATGAATTAAATCAAGACGTTCGTAAAGGGATACAACAAGCTATTACAAGACGTCGTAAACAACTTTTAAAAGAACAAGAAATTTTAGACCATTACAATACAATGAATAAATTTGAAAGTGAGTTGCTGAATAACAATCCTCAAGCATTAATCTGTGGTATTGACGAGGTTGGACGTGGTCCGTTAGCAGGTCCTGTTGTTGCATGTGCGGTGATTTTAAATGAAGGGCATCGCTATTTAGGACTTGATGATTCTAAAAAAGTAACAGCGAGTAAAAGACAAATACTTAATAAAAAGCTTAAAGATGGGGTGTTGGAGTATGCCTATGGTTTAGCTAGTCCAGAAGAGATCGATGAATTGAATATATATAATGCAACTCAAGTAGCAATGAATCGAGCTTTGAGTCAATTAGTAAATCGTCCAGATCATTTATTAATAGATGCAATGTCTTTAGATACAACAATTCCTCAAACATCTATTATTAAAGGCGACGCAAAGAGTGTGTCTATTGCTGCAGCAAGTATAATGGCAAAAGAGTACAGAGATGATTTAATGAAAGAGATTGCAGATGAATATCCAGGATATGAATTTGAGAAAAATGTGGGTTACGGAACTAAAGCACATTTAGATGGCCTAAATAAACTCGGTATTACACCTTATCATCGTAAAAGCTTTGAACCAATCAAATCTATGACGTAATTATTTGAATTTTAAATTAATTGCAAAAAGTGGAACACTTTCAGTTTACAATAGCGCTTTCATTTTCTATAATTATAACTGAACTTAACCTAAGAAGTAGGAGGATGGAAGATGAATATCCACGAGTATCAAGGTAAAGAAATATTTCTTTCTATGGGCGTAGCCGTTCCAGAAGGACGAGTTGCATTTACTGCTGAAGAAGCAGTGGAAAAGGCTAAAGAATTAGACACAGAGATTTATGTGGTTAAAGCACAAATCCACGCTGGGGGTAGAGGTAAAGCAGGTGGAGTTAAGATTGCTAAATCATTATCTGAGGTTGAAACTTATGCCAATGAATTATTAGGTAAACAATTAGTTACACATCAAACTGGACCTGAAGGTAAAGAAGTTAAACGTTTGTATATTGAACAAGGTTGCGATATTCAAAAAGAATATTATGTAGGTTTTGTAATTGACCGTGCAACTGATCGTATTACTTTAATGGCTTCAGAAGAAGGCGGTACTGAAATTGAAGAAGTAGCTGCTAAAACACCAGAAAAAATCTTTAAAGAAACAATCGACCCAGTTGTTGGTTTATCACCTTATCAAGCGCGTCGTATTGCTTTCAATATTAATATTCCAAAAGAATCTATTAATAAAGCAGCGAAATTCTTAATTTCTTTATACAATGTATTTATCGAAAAAGATTGTTCTATCGTTGAAATTAACCCATTAGTTACTACTGGTGAAGGTGAAGTTTTAGCTTTAGATGCTAAAATCAACTTCGATGACAATGCATTATTCAGACATAAAGATATCCAAGAATTACGTGATTTAGAAGAAGAAGATCCTAAAGAGATTGAAGCATCTAAATATGACTTATCTTATATTGCATTAGATGGAGATATTGGTTGTATGGTTAATGGTGCTGGTTTAGCGATGGCTACAATGGATACTATTAATCATTTTGGTGGAAATCCAGCTAACTTCCTAGACGTAGGGGGCGGCGCTACAAAAGAAAAAGTTACTGAAGCATTCAAAATCATCTTAGGTGATGACAATGTTAAAGGTATCTTTGTAAACATCTTCGGTGGAATCATGAAATGTGATGTTATTGCTGAAGGTATCGTAGCAGCAGTTAAAGAAGTTGAATTAACTTTACCATTAGTAGTTCGTTTAGAAGGTACAAATGTAGAACGCGGTAAAGAAATCTTAAACGAATCAGGTTTAGCAATTGAACCAGCAGCTACAATGGCTGAAGGCGCTCAAAAAATTGTTAAGCTTGTTAAAGAAGCGTAAGGAAAGGATGGGAACACTAAGATGAGTGTATTTATAGATAAGAATACTAAAGTAATGGTACAAGGTAT
>ERZ1023515.141-NODE-141-length-12591-cov-6.010530_pt1 | contig 12591 bp, 28 predicted proteins | sample MGYA00380551_ERZ1023515 | MGnify/ENA primary metagenome ERZ1023515 (study PRJEB33173, sample SAMEA4830293) | metagenome | study: EMG produced TPA metagenomics assembly of the PRJEB25223 data set... | reverse complement strand
TAGTCAACATTTAAAATCTCATCAAACGCCTCTGCCTTCCTTTTCACTTCTGCCATATCATTGATGAGTTCATCACGTTGCTTAAGGAAACTGTCACGTTCATTTCTAAATTTCCACCAATCACTACGTGGATAGCTTTCGTCTAAATCTAAGTCATTGTTTCTAATGAATTCCAGTACTTGTTCTTTAGTTATTCCTGCCATTCCTATCCCTCATTCCATTTCGAATTTGATTTCAATAATCCTGAGTTCATCAGTTCATCGTTCAAACAATATTTACCGTCCTCGTACCACACATTTGCAAGATACCTACCGAACACGTCACTTTTGTACGTCTGCACGTAGATGTCTTTATTCTCTACGCATGATTTAGTGAAATTAGTTGCCTCTTTAAACTTCTTTTGTCCTCTTTCTGGCGTATCGACACCTATCAAACGTACACGACGTTTAGCGTAGGTATCAAAGCCATAATCAAGTAATATATCCAAAGTGTCCCCGTCAACAACATTGGTGCATGTTGCTTTGTAGGTATAGAGATTGTTGATGTCTATCGTAAACACTCCCTGTTCATTGATTTGGTAACCCTGTACTCATTACATCGTTGTATGCTATGTCGTCGTTAAGTTCGTCTATTAAAGTGCTTACTTCTTTATGTGTCATAGCTTTTATTTCTTTACGACTATAATCAGTAAGAGACGTTTGTCCTTGCAAACTATAAACGTATTCAACCTGTTTATCTGTTGCCATTCCTTACACACTCCCTATTTCTTTTTATGTCACACTCACTAACTTTCATCGTCACTCTACTTCCTGCTACCTTAACCACAAAGCCGTTGACACCTATCTTGCGTAATTCCTGTTGTATCTGTGTAGGTGTCTTGCCTTGTGTAGCATAGCGATAGCGTTGGTTGATTGTATCGCTAAGTATCATGAGACTAACTCCTCACATATCTCATCAAACGTTTGAATACCTCTACCGTCAGTGACATCCATAATTACGCCATACACATATTGATTGATACTGAACTCTGCTCGGTCTTGCTCGTCTGAAATATGTCCTGTCCCTTGTCTAATGTCAGTACATTGAACATAAATCTTAATATCCTTCTCACTTGCTCTTTTGAGGTGCTGTGCATACCCCATTTCGCAAATTGTACCTTGTGCATGAGGTAAGTAATCGAATATCATTACATCGCTTGTTTCCATGCCTAATGTGTCATTGAACACAATACGTTCTGCTAATTTATCTTGCTTAGCATTCGCTTTATCGTTGATATCCTTATCGTCGTGTGGTGCGTAAACTTTAAAGCCTAATCGTTGTAACTCTTGCTTCTCCCATTCACGACGCATCTGTTGTCCTATGCTTAGCATGTCGCCACCTAAATAGATCATTGTTCTGCCTCCATTTTTTCGATTAATCTATCTGCATAATCTCTAGCTTTTTTAATATCTGCTAGTTCATCATCTTTTCGACCTGCACGAACTGGATATTTAATCATGTTACCTTTCATAAAACCTTTGAATTGTTCAAACGGTAATTGTTGATACAAGAAATCGATAACATCTATATTTTCACTACCTTTATAATGATTGGGTATATTATTGTCTTGTTCTTCTTGCATATCCACCTTACGAGTGAAAGGCTCATTCACTTTCACGAAGTCGTCATTGTCGGTAAGTGTGAATTTATAGCCACCTTGATTTTCTACTTCTGCGTACCAAACTGTTTTTAATAGCATTTCTTTTGCATACACACGATTGACTATGGCCGTTTGCATAGCAGTAACACCTTTAAATGTTGCTTGGAACTGAACAATATTATCTACTTTCAAATCAATTATTCTTACATTTTCCATTCCGCTACCCCCTCTGTACATTGCCGTATTGATCTGTTTTGACTTTGGCAAATACATTGTTATCGAATAAGTGAACGCAATATTTATCAAATACATGTTTTTGTGGTGTGCCGTTAAATAAATGTGGCTTACGTTCTTTTAATCTATTTAACTCACGTGCTTTGATACGTTCCTCACGCTCTCTCTGTTCTGCTAAGTAATTCATATCATCATCGCTTTCCTTTTCATAAATTGTGTATTCTTCCGGTATAACTTCTTCGATAGGTTGTTTTCTAACTCTTGAGAATATTTTCTGTGTGCTTAGGTTGTATTTTTGTCGCATATCTTCAAAATCTGACCTTTTAATGTAGTAAGTATCATTAAATACTGGTACTGCTAGATACACGCCGTTCTTAAACGGTACAAAGTTATGGTTTAAATAAACTGCGTCTTTAATGTTCCAACCCTTTGCGATACGTTCATCAAATGCATCGGCTGTTACCTTACCTTTACGCATTTGATTAATTTCGTCTTTCGATAATGTGTATTCTTGACCTTTGTACATAATTCTTTTTGCTTTCGGCATGGTGTCACTTCCAATCTGCGTAACTGACACTAACGTCAGTAATATTTTTGATATTATCGAGTAAATTGTCAGGGTCATTTTTATATCTATTAGCGTAATGTTCGATATAGTTTTCTCTATCTGCGTGCTTGTTTATCCAAATAGGTTGTTCTACTTCGACGGTTAAATCGAATGTGAGTTTTAGTGTTTCTTCCTGCATTACACTTCCTCCACTTCTAAAATAATTTTCGGTTCCTCTGCATATTGCTTAAAACTGTGTATTTCAACGATTTGATTATCGTCTTTCCATAGGTGATCGTTCGCTGCATCTAACACAGTTTTGATTAAGTTATCTATATCTGGTTTAGTATGTTTGTACTGACCTATCGCTATCAGTTTCTGTTTTTTTGACCAACTCTTAGGTGGTTTAAAATAAAAATAAAGCGACACCTTAAGTTGTGTATTCAACATTTTTTTAGGTAACTGGTTCTGTATAAACTTCTTATGCGACGTATATGACGCTGGCATGTATGTTTGAACAAATCTACCTGTATTTCTGAAACGTGGACGAGGCGAGCCAATAGGTGCCTCATACGTTTCGTTAAAGTTAATTTCTATCTGCACGTTGTCACTCCTAGAATAAGAATTCATCTATTGTTGTCTGCTGTTGTAATTCTTCTTTTCTAAATAATTTATGCTTACGTTTCATCTTTGCTAACTCATCTTTAGTCACAGATACTTTAAAGTACTTATCACTCATTCCACCTTTATTAGCAAGATAGAAAGTACCGTCATCTCTAGGCAGAACCCTAAGCATTTCCCAACCATCGCTTTCATATAGGCTATATGCGTTAGGTTGATTTTCTATAAGTCCCATCGCTTCGCCTCCACTTCGTATCATTTTCGATAATGTCCTTCACTTTTTCATAGTCATCGAATGGCGATATCTTTTTCTCTTCCAGCAAGCGATTGATAGCCCGACCAACTTCAATTAATAACGTCCCGATAAGTTGATCGTTGCTATAATCTCGTCGGTACATTGTTCCAAGTAACTTTTTGTATTCGATAACCGTCATGTCATAAACCTTTGTGTACGCTTGTAGTATTCAAATTCGATGACACCTGTTTCTCCGTCTTTATTCTTAGCAATATTGCATTCAACTATCGACTTACCGAGTTCATCTTCTTCATCTTGGTTGTAGTAATCATCTCGGTATAAAAGCATGGCTAAACTTGCGTCTGCCTCGATTCCACCTGCTTCTTTCATGTCAGATAACATAGGTCGTTTGTCATTTCGACTTTCTACACCACGACTAAGTTGTGAAAGTAATACGATAATTGCACCTGTTTCGTTTGCTATTATTTTTAAATCACGACTTATTTTTTCGATACCGTTCCTACGGTCTAATTTGCTATCTGTTTGCATTAATTGAAGGTAGTCGATGAATATGACCTGTTGCTTATCTTTATTCTTCATGGCTTGCTTACGGACTTCCTGAGTGCTTACGTTACTTTGTGAATTAACATCTATTTCCAGTTTCAATATTTCGCTTGCAGCACTTGTTAATTTAGTTAAGTCATCGGCGCTTAAGTCTGACTTTTTCTTAATACGTGACAATTCAATTCCAGTCGCTGCAGATAACATTCGCTCTAATATTGCTACGCCTGTTGTTTCTAAACTAAATAGCGATGTCTTATAACCCTGTTTAGCGATATTAAGCATCATCTGAAGTGCAAACCCTGTTTTACCTACTGAAGGTCGCGCTGCAATTACAACGAGCTGTGTTGGCTCTAAACCGCCTATTTTATAGTCCATTAACGGAAAACCTGTCTTAATCACTTTCTTAGGTTCATCGCTATACAACTCTTCTACAAACTCATCTACAATTTGTTTTGTACTTGTTTCATCTGTCGCACTAATCAGTGATACTTGATTTAAGTCAGTAAGCATTACTTCAAACGATTGCATATTAGGCGATTGGTTAAATTCATTGATTACTTCATTTGCCTGTGATATTTGATAGGCTTCCAATAAATTTTGCTGATAGCGCTCAAATATGCCATAACCAATAAAATCGGAATTATATAGTTTTTGTATCGTGTCGAAGTTTAAGAAGTTTTTGTTCTTCGATGTTTCTAAGAATATTTCTTGATGATCTACCTTACCGACTTCAAACACATATTCCATAAACACTCTGAAATCGTCGTAATAGAACATATAAGGTCTAACACGCAACTTTTCGATAAGTTCAGGTTTTTTTAGCAAGCTTGAAATAATCGTACTTTCAATATCTCTGCGTTCATTCATGGTTGTTCACCTCGAACTTTCTAAGCTGTTCTGCGAAGTCATCAAGGATCTTTTTTCTCGCTGCTACATATTCTGGATCATTCTTCATTTTCCAACGATGTTCTTTTACATCTTCTGGCTCTTCCTCATATTCCATTTTCTTAGGCGCCTTTCTCATAATCTTAGGTAAGTTAGGTGGGTATGAGTTGCCAGAATTAATATAGTTATCTAATGTTTTTAGTGTTGGTCCATAATCACCGTTTTCACTAAGAACTTCTATCCATGTTTCTAACTTTGATTTGTCGAACTCTAAATTATAGATGTTCCTAATTTTTTTGATGATTTGTAACGCTTCTTTCTTAGTCATACTCATTACTCATCACCTAATTCTTGTTCCATCGCTGCAATTAAATCGTCGGTTTCATTAGATTTCTTTTTCTTAGGTGTCACTTTAGCTAGTGCTTTCTCTTGGGTATCTACACCTTCGTTATTCCAATTTCTTAATACTTTGATTAGGTAGTTAATACCTTTCTTGTTTTGTTTACAGTAGTTAATTGCTACTCCTGTTATTTCTAGTTTGTTTTCTTTAATAAGATTGAGTTCATCTTCCAACTCTTGTGCTTTCAAAGGACTTTGTATCATTTCTAATTCTTTACTAACTAATTGAAAAATTTGTGACGTGTCACTGTCACTCTTACTATTGTTATTCTTATTATTGTTATTCTTAATACTGTTATTCTTAGTACCTACATTTTGTCCGTGTACGTTTTGTCCGTGTACGTTTCGTACGCGTACGAATTGACCGTGTACGAAATGATGATTAATTGTGTATATCGTTTTACTAAAACCGTTGTTTGTTCTTTCTCGTGTTTTACTAATGATGTTTTTATCTAAAAGTTCTTTACGGTGCTTATAGAAACGTTTTTCACTTATGTTCAATTCATGACATATTAGTCCGATACTAGGGAAAGCTGTATCTTTACCTCCAGCATAAGAAGATAAATAACTGTATATCGCTTTTGCTTCAATGCTTAGTTCTTTATCTTTTAAAATTTCTTTATAGACAGTTCCATATCCACCAGTTATATCTATTAATCTGTCACTCATGAAGTCACTCCTTTCAGCATTTTGTTTAGTCGTTCATCCACATCCACCCAGCTGTCTGTTAAGTGATATTTATTATTGAATGTATCCATTCCTATTTGGTGCTGTTCGTTGTGATGTGAACGACATAGCGCTAATACTTGATTGCCTACATGATTTATCTTGTTACGATTACGCCCTTTACCTACTGCATATCTATGTGCTAAATCAGAATGTGGTTTACCGCAAATCACACAGTTACGATTGACCGTAGACCAATATAAAAATGATTTATCTTGCTTGAGTAAGTCGCTCGTTTTATATGCAAGCGGTATATCGTTATGAAATATCCAGTCCAATGTAACCTCGATAATTTGGCTTGCTTGTGTACGTGTGCAATCACTTAATGAGATACGCTCGTCGTAGCCGTAGTACGTCCGAACGTATTCGATGAATAAATGCCTCATGTAATCCATAGGCGTTCCAGTATGAGCCTCTATGTCCTTTACAAGTGCAAATATCTTACGACGTTGTTTGTCGGTTATTCTGAATGGATCAACTGGAATGACATCAACTTCTACATCAAAACCGTTATCGAGTAATAGCGATGTCTTGTTATCTAGTTCTACACCCTCAATGACAACGGTAGTTGTACCGTCGTCTTGAATGATGTAATTTTTAATAATCGGCATCTATATCAGTCCAATCAGAAAGGCAAATCTGAGTTATCGATGTCTGTACCATTATCAAATGGATTATTTCCTGCTGTTGCTTGTCCTCTTTGTTGTTGAGGTTGGCCGTTTTGTTGGTTGCTACCTTTGCTATCTAAGAATTCAATTCTGTTAGCAATCACTCGTACTACTGAACGATTGTTTCCTTCTTTGTCTTGAAATCTATCTTGTTTCAAGTTGCCTTCGATTAAGATTTTGCTACCTTTACCACAATAGTTATTAAGTAGTTCAGCAGTTTTACCAAACGCTACAATGTCGAAGAATGAAGTGTCATCTTTTTTGAATGGGTTATCTACTGCTAATGAGAAGTTAGTTACTTGAGTTTGTCCTGCTTGTTTTAGTTCTAAATCTTTAGTGATACGTCCTGTTAAAATAGTTAAATTAGTCATTCGTATTCTCCTTATATTTTTTCGCCATTGCTTGAATGTTATTGATTGTAGTTACTGCTTGTTGTTCAGACATTGACGTGTAATCTTGTATTCCAAATGTACTTTCTGCTTGTTGTTGCGTTACGTCTTTTCCTAATGACTTCATCAAATCAACAAAATCAAACACTTCTTGTTTTAGAACGCCAACCGTTTTACTACTTACCTTGTTATATTTTTCTTGTTTTTGTTTAGCATCTGCATCATCTTCATCGGTTGGAATATTGAAGAATTTCATTAAGAAGTATCTTTCCGCATAAGTTAATGCAGTACCATGTGCTTTCGATACATCGTCTTGTTGGCCTACTGCGAAGAAAGGTACTTCTAAAATTTCTTGTGGATTATCTGCATTGATCCATTTATAAGTCAGTTTCAATTTAATAATATGTTCTGGCTTACCTTTCGCATTTGTGGTTTCAGTTACTTCTTCGTTTTCTGTGTATGGTACAAGTAATAAATTATGTTCAATCATCTTGTTTCTTATTCTATGAAGGACTTGAGAGCCACTTACGTAAGAATAGTTGTAACCTTTGGTGTCTTTAGTAAAACCATCAATATTGGCTTTAACATCTGCTATCTTTTGAAATAAATTAAGTTGTTCAGCCATCGTTTACCTCCTCCAAATCTTCAAAACTGTATACTTTACGCGTTTCTTTCGTTTCAATCGTTGATACTTCAATCAAGTGTTTATCCCAGTCAATGTCTATATCTTGCAAACCATCGAATTTACGAGCATTACGTCTTAAAGCATTGTAATTAGCATATTCTTGAGCAGTAGGTTTATTAGTGATCCAACGTCCAAAGTGATTATCTTTAATGCGATATTCTACTTCACAATTCAATATCGGCTCTTGCATTCACGTACTCCTCCAGTCGTTTATTAGCTCTGTCTGCCCTAGCATCTGCGCTTTGATACATCTTGATATAATGATTGATACTGTCATTCAAAGCATCTATATGTTCGTTTGCAGTATCTAATTGACGTCGTAAATAATCATTTTGCAAACCAACTATTACTAAATCGCTCCTATCTTTAAGTAGGTTGTTATATTCTTTTAAAGATATAGTTACCTCTTGCATGATTAGTCCTCCCGTTATATGATTATCTTGAGTTTATTTCTTAATGTCCGACTGTTACTCATTGGCGTGGGTATCAGTCTTTTTTTTTTTTTTTTATAGTTTGTCAAAGAATAAATACGTTACTGCTGACGCAACCATTGCAAACGCTATTGCGTTTGTGATGAATATGTTTAGCATCAATGCTAAAAAGAATACTACGTTGAACATCATTCCTGCGATTATGGTTGTTTTGTCTTTGATTTTCATTTCTTCACCCCTTTATAAATCAGTTTCGCTAATCATCAAATTATTTTCGATAAACTTTAATGCCGGTTTAACTTTGATGTAACGTTTGCGACTGTCTTCAAATTTATAGATAAATTTTTTAAATTCTTGATTAGGCGCTACTTTCTTTTCGAAGTCATCTTTCGACAAACCACTTACTTTAAGAAAATCTTTAACATTTAAGAAGTGTCTATATTCTTGCGTCATTCTTCACACCTTCTCTCAATAAAGCAAAATTATTTTTGAATATCGGTCTATAAGTATCATTCAATGTTAAATTTTGTTGCCCTACTTTAATCAAATTTGTTGGTATTACCCAAAAGTGGTAAACATCATCATCAATACCGACAAAAATGAAGTAGTCAGCAAATTTTTGATAATTTTTAACTGTCTTTCCATTTTTTAATTTCAAAACACTTTCAGACGTTTTACATTGGTTCTCACGTTTATTGGCAAAACTAAATCTAAACCGGCCATCTCTCCCTCTCTTGGAAGACTTAACCTCTATTTTTAATTTTTCATTAACTAATAGGTCGTATCTTGATGATTTATCAATTAAATTAAGGTCTTCGACTTCAAAATCTAATTTTCTTAATCTTGAAATCGTTGCTAACTCTCCTTGTCTTCCAACAGTGGTAGGTTTTGGTATATTGTTGTTTTTTCTATAATGAGTGATATTAGAACGGTGAACTCCTAAGAAATCACCGATTTCCTTATCACTCTTACCTAGTTCGATAGACAAATATCTGATAGCAGTTACTTTATCGTTCATATTTGTTCCTCCTACGCAACCTATCGTTCTATTTATGGAACGATTTAATCAAAAAAATATGTTATATCATAATCAAGAAGTTCAGCAATAATTGCTAATTCATCAGCACCTAAAGAAACAACTCCGTTTTCTCTTTTTGAATATGCTGATCTAGATTGAAAACCTAAAGCTGTAGCTATTTCATCTTGCGTTTTCTTTTTTCGCTTCCGAGTTTTCGCTAATCTATCGAGATTCAACTTCATGGAGGCACCCCCTAACTGTTCCTTTTTTGGAACAATTTAACTTTAACACTTTCGTTCCAGTATTGCAACAGTTAAATCTCATTATTCTTTAAAAAGCCCATATTATCCTACTTTCTACCTATTTAAGTAAAATTTTAAAATTTATATTGTTCCTTTTAAGAAACAATGCTATAATCTAATTGTTCCCAAAATAAAACGTTAAAAAGAGGTAGGATAACATGAGAAATAATGACGAAATTATCGAATTAGTAACTAAGTTGATGGATAAAAACGATTTATCGACGAGCGAATTAGCTAGAAGATTGAATATTGCTAAATCTTCTGTTTCGAGATATTTAAATAAAACTTCTCAATTTCCTTTAAATAAAGTAAACGAATTTTCGCGTGCTTTGAATGTTACACCGGAGTACCTTTTAGGGGTTGGTGAATATGAAAACAAACAACAAGATACTATGGCTGCTCATTTAGATTATTCAGATTTGACAGAAGATGAACAAAAAGAAGTAGAACAATTTATTCAATTTATCAGAAATAGAAAAAAATAAGGTGTGTTTTGTATGGGGAGATACGAAGATTTATTAAAAAAGTACGATTACATATCTATAAATGAAACTGGAAGTATACCTAAGTTTATGTCTGGTTTCTATATGAATGGCGAAATATTTATTAATAGTAATCGCCCTACTACAATAAAGTTGGAAACTTTAGCAGAAGAACTAGCACATCATGAAATTACTTATGGGAACATACTCGATGATAAAGACATACAAAATAGAAAATATGAATTAAAGGCTCGTAGATTAGCTTGTGAAATTCTAATACCTCTTAACGAACTAATAAACGCTTTTTTGCAAGGCATACATAATCTATATGAACTTGCTAATTTTTTTGAAGTTACAGAAAGTTTTGTCCTACAAAGTATTACACATTATAAGCAAAAGTATGGTTATTCCACACGTTGCGGTAAATACGTTATTCAATTTGAACCGTTACGAGTGTTTGAATATAAAGATGTATAGTAAAGGAGAAACAAAAAATGAAAAAGGTATTAGGGATAATTGTAATCGCATTGATTTTTTTAGGTGCATGTGGTAAATCGTATGAGGTTAAAGATTTAACAAAAGGTTTCGAAGATGACGGCTTAAACGTAAAAAACGAAAAGAAAATGTCTCGCGATGATTTCGGTGCAGCACCAATGAAAGCTGAGGAGGCTAAAATTTTTGTAGTTGACGGCGATAAACACGCTAGAATTATGAGGTTTAAAAATGATGATGATTTGAAACAGACTAAAAATTATTATGATCAACTAGGAAAAGAAAGCGCGATGTTATACTCTCACACATATTCTAAAGACAATTTTTTACTTCAAATGAATGGCGATATAGAAAATAGCACATTCGAAAAGTATACAAAATCAATGGACAACACTTTAAAATAAAGGGGAAATGTAGAATGAAAAAGTTTTTATTTTTAATATTTGCAAGTTTATTAGTATTAGGTGCATGTGGACAAGATGAGGATAACTCGAATAAAGATGATAATAAAAAGTCAGAAAGTAAATCAGACAAAAAGTCTAATGATCCAAAGAAAGATAAGAAATTAGAAAACAAGGATAAATCGAACAAAAACACTAATGATGATAAACAACAAGCTAGTTCAGATGATAGTAATAACGATGTTGCTAACAACGAATCTGAAAGCACATCTAAAAACGATAATGAGAAAACTCAAAGTGATAACGGTAACGAACGTCCACAAGGTAAGCAAGCTACTCAACAACAGCAACAAAACACTGGCAACCAACAAGCTAACAATAACCAACAACAAAGTAGCAATCAACAATCACAAAATAACAATAATTATATGACGCAAGATGAAATTAACGAATGGAATAAAAACAAACCAACTACACATAATGAGTCACAAATGGGATATGGACGCGCGGAATATGAAGAGGCACGTAAAGCAAGCGCACAAGTTTGGGATGACCCTAACGCTCATGTAGGTGGTCCGATCTGGGTAGGTAAAAACGAAGGTTACGACAGTTGGGCTAAAAGACAACAAGAGGTACAAAATACGCCAGCTCAATAATTTATGGGTAGTCCGTCTACCCTTATTATTTTTTTACTTTTTTTGAGGAGGAATGATTTAAATGGCGTCATTTACTATTACAAAACGTAAAAATAAGAACTCTACAAGCTGGCAGTATGATGTAAAGCACCCTAGTTTTAAATCTGGTAAAAAACGTAAATCTGGATTTAAAACAAAAGCTGAGGCTATCAATGCAGCACAAAGATTAATCCGAGATTTAGAAGACGGTAGCAAATTTGAAGAAAATAAAAAATTTGAATATTACTATGATGAGTGGTTAATCATTAAGAATAAAAAGAAAGTATCGCCTATGCAATATTATTGGTATGAGCGGTCTTTGAGATTATTTAATGAATACTTTGGCAAGAATATGTACTCAAAAACATTACACGATCAGAATATCAAAAATTTTTAAATAGGTTTGGGGAAGGACACGCAGATGAAACAGTGCGTAAAGTAAACGGTTGTTTAAGTCAATGCTTAAAAGACGCAGTGTATGACGGTCATATCAAAAAAGACCCAACATATAACATAGCTATAAACGGTACTGTTAAAGCAAAAGATGAACGATACAAATATATGAGTATCACGCATTATTTAGCTATGCTAGATTACTTTAAAAGTAGAGATGAACAAAGTTATATATTTTTGTATTTACTAGCGATTACTGGTGCAAGATATAGTGATTTAATCAATATGACATATAAAGATTTGAACAAAAGTGACGGTATAATCCATTTGCCAGGAACCAAAACCAAAAATAGCAAACGTGATGTAGAAGTATCGACTAAAGATGTTCTACTGATAAATTCAAAACTAACTAAATTACCACGACGAATTGACGGTAAGCTTTTCAAATTAAGTCACAATGCTATAAAAAAATCGTTTAATCACACTAAAAAACAAGTGGGTTTAGAAAATGATAATATAACCCCTTATTCGTTAAGACACACGCACACATCTTATTTATTATCCAAAGGCTTGCCAATTGAATATATAAGTAAACGACTAGGTCACGCGTCAATTTCTATTACGTTAGAAACCTATTCACATTTACTAGAAGAACATAAAAAAGAGCAAGGTCAACGTGTCAGAGAATTATTTTCTTGACACATTATTGACACTTGCTAGCTTGAAAACCCTTTGTATAAGGCTTGTCGTATGGAGACGGCGGGATTCGAACCCGCGTCCAGAGGTCCTGATACACACCTTTCTAC
>ERZ1023515.140-NODE-140-length-12640-cov-5.979499_pt1 | contig 12640 bp, 12 predicted proteins | sample MGYA00380551_ERZ1023515 | MGnify/ENA primary metagenome ERZ1023515 (study PRJEB33173, sample SAMEA4830293) | metagenome | study: EMG produced TPA metagenomics assembly of the PRJEB25223 data set... | reverse complement strand
CGTTGTAGTTATTAAGGCTCTAAGGGTGTCCCAGCAATTCACATTATTTTTTTATGTGGAACCCTATAAATTAAAGCGCCACCACGCCCATCGATATCTAATCGTTTCCCTATCCTACTTCTAGCCCACGCTGCAACTTCAGATGCAGTAGGTTTCCTTTTCTTCGGGTCTGGTAGTCCCATTTATCCACCTCCAAAATAAAAAGCCGACTAATTAAAGTCGACTTAAAAAAAGACTTGTGCAAATGCAAAGGCAGCGCCGACTAACGTTCCAGCTAAACCGATAAGCGCTACTATTATTTGAACACTACCTTTTTGTTTTGTTTCTATCGTTCCTTGAATAGTTTCTATTTTTTCTTCATGAGACATGACTTTGTACTTAATATCAGTCATTTCATTACCTACGTTAGTCATAACTTTGGTTAAATCTTTGATGTTGTAATTGGTCTCTTTTTGAGCCTCATAGGTTTGCCGTTGTAATGTTGTTTGTGTCTCAATTTTCGTTTTTAATTCTCCTATTTCTTTGATGTTCTTTTTATCATTTTCGTTAATCTTTTCGTAAATATCGCCGTTTGATTTAACCCATTCGTGGCGTAGTACATACTTATTTTCGTCTGGCATATAAGTCAGCACCTCCAACAAAGGACGCAACAAAACCTGTTGCTGACATTAGCCCCATATGCGCAGTAGTTAGCCAGTTGATTGAGTGATAAATACTTGCACTGGTCATCAAAAAATAAAGAATAGCTGACAAAAACCCACCCAATGTAATAAGTTTGCTAAATTTAGTGTTTTGATCACTTGATGCAAGGAATATTGATGAAATCATTACGATTAAACCTGCAAACATCACAACAATTCCCCAACCCCAAATAGGCATAATATGATGTAACGCTAGATAAAAAGAACTATCATCTAAAACATCATCTTGTTCTTTGAACCAAAAAAAGCCTCTTAAAAACTCTCTGAAACCATAACTAAAAACCATTATTGCTGCTATAGTTTGGACCAGTGTCAAATCTTTCATATTGTTTTTCATATAACACCTACTTTATCCAAAATAAAACCACCAGCTATTCAGCTAGTGGTTCGTAATCTTGACCTGTAATTTCTTTATATTCATCTACTGTTATCCATTTGACTGTAACAGATTGCTTAACTTTTTCTAACGGGAATAACCCCATTTTATAGTATCGTTCAACTATTCTGTACATCATTAACACTTCCTTTTTCAACCAATAATTCTAATACGGTAGCCATATCTTTTTTGACGTTTTCGATTTCTAATTGCGTGTTTAGTAATTGCTCCGATAAATTAGAGATAAGAACATCTTTATCGTCAATCGGTTCAGGTGGCAATTCTTTTTCAAAAACCTCTTTTGACTGGCCTATCCATTTTTGACCGTCAAAGTAAATTGGTGTATACATACCGTCGTCCGGTTTATTTTCCGTCCATTTTTCAGAAGGGTACTCAAATTCGCCCTCTTCATTCATCGTTACAATGACCGGTTGCCCATTTTTCCATAAATAAACTATTTTCAAAATACCACTCCTAATTTATCCAACTTACTTGAGCGTAGATATAATCTTTTTCTGCCCAATCTCCAGTAATCGATGATTTATAAAACAAGACATCGCCAGTAGGGTTAATAACTAAAAAACAACCCGGTTTACCTGTCGGCGTTCTGACAGAAAATGATTGCGCGTTTTTTACCATATCTTGTGGCAATCTCGCGAATATTTGACCGCTAAAAAGGTTGCTAGCGTTGATACGTAAATGGTTCGTTGTTACACCATTCTCAGTTACTATTCTGTATGAGCAAGGATAACCATTTCTATCTGCATATTCAGTGTTAGCATATGCGCCATTAACTAGAGATAAGTTTATCCAACCCGTATCTTTAAAATCGTTTATCGATTGCCATGGTAACCACTCTCCTGTTTTTGTACGAATATACATATCATTTGATGAGAACGGCATGTATATAAACTTCATATAAGCATCACTTGTATAAGATACAATGAGCATTCCATTTCTGTTTATCGGACCATTTGTAGGGTTGTACAGATAATAAAAACCAGATTTAGTAATCTGAGTAGGGTTGTCAAAATCTAAATCAGAAACTGAAATAGTTGTGCCGTCACTTTTTGTCAACGCAGCCTTTTGCCAATTGTAACCACCCATAAGGTTATCTACATCGCTTTTAGTTAAAGCACCATTCGTTTGAAAGTCGTTTACTTTTTTATCAATCAAGTTATTAGCGTCTGTTACCTTTGTATCAAAAGTTTGTGTGTTTTGATCTACTGAGTTTTGAAATGCGGTTTTAGCGATTTCAAAACCACTTTGTACATCATTCTTTTTACTATCAATTTGTGCTAAAGATAACGTTGTTTGCTCTTCTATGTTATTTAAAGCATCAGTTTTATTTGTATTGATTGAATTGATGCTATCGTCTTTAGCTTTTTGGATAGCTTGTGTTGCACTTGCAGATAGTTGTTTGATTGTGTCTATCAAACTTTGAGTGCTGCCAATATCTTTTTTGAGTTGTTCTACTTTCTTTTCTAATTCGTCACGCAAATCATCAAACATGCGAATGTAACTCACTTTGATATCGCTACTGATTTGATTAACCAAACTATCTTTCACTTCAAATTGGAAAGTACCTAAAACGACTGTATCGTCTTTATCTTCGTTTTTATAATCATTAAGCGATAGATAAATCTCTCCTAAAACAGTTGAGTTTGTAACACTTTTCAAAAACCAAGGTGGCACCGTTACACCAATCAAACCTGTCATAGGGTCGATAAATTCAACATCTAAAACGCCAGATGTAGAAGGTCTATCACCATTTTTTACAGTATTCTGTTTAAAAAAGGCGTAACCTTTAACGTTGTTTGTGCTAATTAGTAAGGGTAGATTATCTTTTGTTACCCTAAATTGGAACTGCGCTGTATTTTTATCTAAATTATAAAAACCGATACCCCTATCAGATATCGGTTTTAAATACGCTTCTTCTTCTAAATCAATTTTAGCCACTTTTTCTAATTCCATTATTTAACACCCCACAATACTAATGCAATTGCAAAACCGCGTTCTTCATTATATGGCGTTGTAACGGCCATTACACGCCCTTTACCGCTCACGTTATCTTTATATCCAATTCCAGCCTTACCATTGATTAAATCGCCTGCTATGACGTCTTTTTCGACGTTTGTATAGATCTGACCAATTAATCCTACTGTATTCCATTCTGGACGTTCAGAACGTGATACGTAAGGTAAATCTTCATTATAGTTAGGGTTCTCGATTGGTTCATCTCGCCATTCAAACACTGGGTTACCGTCTACATCTTCAAACTCTCTTTGAACACGCTTAGTTAACGTCATACCGTACTCATTTTGTAAATATCTATCTTTATGATGATATGTTTTATCATTAGCCACGAGTGCTGCAGTACCTGATATAACACCAATCGGTTCATCGTTCGGTTGCGCTTTTCTGATTTTATCGCCGTCTAAAGTAACAATGGTACCTAACTCGATAGGTTGACCACTTTGACTTTCGAACAACTCTGCAATATCGGCGTTGTTTTGCGTTAGTTTACCAGCTAAATTAAGGTTACCTTGTAAGGTATTAAGGTCTACCTTGATATTTGATGTTGAAGGAGATCCTGTACTAGAATAACCTGCAACCACTCTATAACTTCCAGGCGATTTTACATTTCTGCTATTAAATACAGTTTGTGTGTGGGCTTCTTTATCAGTTTCAGATGAAAGTGAATTAATTATACCACTTCGTGAACCATAAGCCTTAGAACTCATTCCAGAACCTAAAACGAATGAACGTGGGCTATACGCTCTACTATTACCAGTTGTTGCTAAAACTACACTTCGAGGATCTACCGCAGCAGAACCTGTTGAACCTGCACTTAAGCCACCTTTTAATACGGTAGGTACTGTTTTATACTTTTCGTTTGCGATAACCGCAGCGTTTGAATAGTTATCTGCAGTAATACCACTTATCATAGTCGTGTTGTTGTATGTTTCAATTCCGTTACCTGTGCCACGACCTTTTAAATTACCGTTGATAATTTTTAAATCATAAATTCCACCACCACTCGCAATACCAACTTTAGGTGATGAATTGTAGATGTTAACATTACTTAAGATAAAACGCTCGCCTCGATTATCTCCACCAAAGAATTTAATATCTTGACCGGCAGTTGTAAAACCAGTAACTGTAATATTGTTAAGGATTACGTTTTCAGCCATAAACTGAACTGCGATAACAGGTAAATTACTGTCAGTTTTACCGTCTTCTAATTTGCTAAAATCACTATCGCCAATAGCAGTAAAATTATTAACCGATACGTTTTTGTAAGCACTAATTAACAATGCTCTAGGCGTTGTACCTGGATATACGCCGTTGTATTTAGGTCGTAGAGCCACGCAGTTGTTTAATGATACATCATAGGCTGTTTTAGATTTAGCGTCCGTTTTTGCTCTGTGGTGGCCAATATGTCTAATGTTATAAGCTCTTGTATCCTCAATTGATAAATGATTATTTACAAACACGCATCTTGATGCACTTGCAGGTGCATGGGCTTTGATTTCAACACCACCGAAGTTACCTTCTGTTCTATTATCTGATAAGAACACAAATTGTGAACCGTCATCAATTTCAATACCGTTATTATTCCCACCAGGAATTGTTGGATGATGAGCATAACAATTAGTAATCGTGATATAACGTGAATGATGGGTAGTGATAGAGTCATCACCACAAGCGTATGTTTCACAATTATCAATATGAATATGTTTACTTTCTAATGCGTATGGAACTCTATTTCCATCACCTTCATAATAGTAATCATCATTTGCATAAGTTACGTCAATACAATGTAATAAAGCGCTATGCGATTTAACGTTGTAAATGTAACCATTCGTTACACCAGCAAATCGAATATTGCTTGAACGTGAACCACCAGTAGGTTTGAGTTTTTTATCTTGTCTAAACTTATTACCGTCAAATGTAAAGTTCTCTAAACTAATATTTTTAGCATTACCACTCATTTTTAAGTTAGTGATACCAATGTTCTCAGCTGGTGTACTATCCATAAATTTAATAGTGGTAATATCTTTACCTTGTCCGACTAATCTTGAGTTGTTAGGCATTTTGATACCAGTTGTTAAATATGTACCTGCACTCATCGTTACAAGTACATTACCAGTACCTAACGCGTCTTGAAAAGCTTTTGTACTGTCTTTTTGGCCAGTTGGATCACCACCGAAGTCATCTACATTTACAATACGTTGTATCTTTTTGAGCAATTCGGCACGTAACTTTTCTCTTTCGTTATTCTCGCGTAAAAAATCGTGATATAAACGATTGGATAGGTCATCAAAGTTTTGTGCGTCCATCGATGTTCTACTCGCTCTCAACTCTTGAACTCCATCACCGTTATGTCCAAGCACTAAATTTGTAATTTGCTCGTCTTGATAACGTTCATGGTCCTGTAAGTTAACATCTTGCCCGCTTTTTATTGTGTGCTTAATTTGTGATGATTTGTGAGCGTTCTTTTGATTTGTAACATGGTTTTGGTACTCGTTATCTTTTTTGTCAGCCCATGATTTTATTGTTTCAAAGTTTTGTTCGACTTGAGATATAAAATCAGAACCAAATAACGAATGTAGTTTTGTTTTCAATTCGGATAACATACACAACCTCCTTATTCATCATAAAATTGATAGTAATCTTTAATTAATTCGTACATAATCACTTCATGCCCTTTATCGTTAAAATGAAGACCGTCAGGCATGCTAGATTTTCTAAAAGCTGGACTGTATGGTTTAAAAGCTTCATATCGGTATGCATCGAATACAGGTATATCTAAGTCGTTACAAACATCTACTTGTAAGTTAACGTAATCAACCAAAGTTTTACCTTTATCATTCTTATCAGTATCTTTACGTTTAACTTTAGAACCTTCCATATAACACTGTCTTGCAGGTGTCATTACCAATAATTTCGCTTTAGGGTTATTCTTTTTGATAATTTCTACTGCACTATAAAAGGCACCGTAAAACGTTTTAGTATCCGTTTTATCAGTGCCTATATCTATGTTATTGACCCAATCATCATCAGTACCTTGTATGATAATTAAATCGCCTTTGATTTTGGTAGCTTGTTGGTAAATATCGCTCATGGTAGCGCCACTTTCAGCAAGATTAGTATATTTTGCTTTAATCTTTTTGGCTAACTGTTGGGTAAAATTACTTTTAGCCAATGACCCTTTAGCAATACTATCGCCAATTGTACCTATAGTTTTAACTTTTTTGATACTAGACTTACTTGAGAAATCATGTACAATCGTTCCGTTCGAAGTAGTTACGCTTTTAGCATTCGCTTTATCGAGTTTCGCCTGTAAATCATCTGTTTTACCCAATAAATCTTGTGTAGTTTTTGTATTGGCGTTTGTCTGAGATTGCATTTCTTGTTGTGTTTTAGCAGGGTTATTTGTTTTTAGGTTAGTAACATATTTAGCAGCTTTACCAACCGCTTTTACATATCTATCTTGCAATCTAAATTCACCTAGTACCAAGTCCATTTTTATGATATTTCCATTTATGTCACGTTTGGTTGTGATTTCGATAATTCTTAAATCAACATTCAAACCTATTAAATCATCAATCACTTTAACAACATCGCCGACCCTAGGTATAGCGTTTTTAAAATATTTTTTCAATAACACGAAGTCGAGTGTTACTGATGTTTTGATACTATCGTTGATAACCTTTTCCATACTCTTTTTTAAAGTGTCTTCTTTTGTAATTCTACCGTCTTGAACAGGTGGCGCATGCCTTTTTCCAATAACATCAGCTAACGGTGATGTATATTCAAATTGCAAACTTGCCTCATTGTAAGTTTGTTGATCTGTATAACCACCAAACCCCTTTATAAACGTAAAACATTTAGTAGCATCTTCTTGTATTTTGATATTGTTAGCATTTACGCCTGCTTTTATCCAATACTCTGGTTTATATTCAATATAATCGTATAAATGGAACGTTTTAGTTTTTGCGTCATATTCATATTCTAGCGAATATCGTTCCAAACCCTTTTTAAATAAATCAAGATTTGTATCGCAATTACCAAGATTTTCAAATTTCGAAGATGATACTTTAGCATGCAAATTGTATTTGTACCCTGTACCTTTAAAAACCAAATCAAAATACGCTTTGCCAGTAAAGCTACCATTATAAACTTCGTAAATACGATTATTGTTTAGGTCGTCAATTTCTACCGGTCTAGCTTTTATCGTTAATCTACTTTTTTGACCTCGAGTTTCTTTGTCTAGCATTACAATACGATACTCATTTTCATCTTCAGGACCAGTAACGCCTGTTATCGTCCACATTTTTGTAATTGCACCAATAGCATCAAATGTACCTTTATTTTCATCAATTACAATCGTTAACGTGCTATCTGTGTCAGATAATTTAGTGTTCAATTCCGTTTCGACTGGTAAATTTTGGCCGTAACCTTGTAATGTTTTTAGTAATACCGTCATATCATCACCCCTACATATAATATTCTTTGTGTTTGAACACGACTTTTTGCATCAACTTGGTACTTCTAAACGTGTTCCAACCAGGTATTAAAGTAGGGTTGCGTCGGCTCACATTATAAGCATCAATGTTTAAACCGTTTCTGAAGGTGTGAATACCGTCAAATTTGATAGTATCGCCTGCTTTTAACTCTAAGCCTTTGATATTAATAACATCACCACTTTCAACCATATAAAAAGTAGTGCCGTTTTTATCATTTTTAGATACGTTTTCTGCCAATGTCACTTCAACCGTACTGTCTTGATTAATTTGATTGATTTCAACAGTGCCAGCATAATAAACATTGCATATTTTTGTATCGTGGAAAGTATATTTACGTTTATTATCGTTGACATTAAATGGTAAGTTATCTGATACCGCCCATTTTTCAACACTTCTACTTTCACTTTCTAAATCAGTGCTATAAGCAATACTTTCAAAATAAGGTAATTCAATGGTTTCAAATTCAAGTTCAAACTCACCAGCCGTTTGCGTAGTATCAATTGAAATTGCATTAACTAGACCAACAAATATTTGTCTACCGTCTACATAATCTAGTTCAAACTCTTGTGGTTGTGTGTTGAATATATCTTCGTACTTGATTGATGTATCAGGTGTAGATAATTCACGTAAATAATAATGACCACGTAATAATGCTTGTAAATTTGATTTAAGATGTGTTACTTGAGCCATTTTCTCTACTTGATATCGCAATCTGAGAGTAACTGTTTTCTTTTCTTCATAAACAGAGTTAAAAAACCTACCTTGCGCACCATTAACCGTACTGTATTCACGATCATATCCCGAACCTTTAACGTCATAGGATACTACTTCTAAAACCGAGCCAGTAAAAGTGTTATTACTGACTTTATACTTTTTATTATCTTTAATTATTTCTATGTCGTGAGCAATCAATAATAACACTCCTTTACAAGCCCATACTACTGTTTTTGCCGTTTTGTTCTTCAATGTAAGATTTAATGTACTCTACATCACCCTCATTACGCACAGTTATATTAACGATTGGGCGATTGTTCTCTTGCATACTATGTCTAACATCTTTAGTCATGTGAGCGTCCACACTGCCATTTAACGAACCACCTAAACCGTCTGTTAAGTCTGTAGATAATTCTGGTTTGAATGCGTCAGTCAAATTACTAGCAACACTACGAACTGCATTTACTGCTTTGTGTTGGTCTGCTAAGATACCCATTCCCAAGCCTTGAGATACATATTGACCTATGCCTCTGAATACACGAGAAGGAGAGTGTATACCTAATGCACTTTTTGCTGCATTAACTGCACTTTGTGCTACATTCTTGGCTGCATTGACTACCCATTTCATTCCATTCATAATACCTTGTACTAAACCACGCATTAAATCTAAACCGGCAGACACGAATTGACCAATAAAGTTTCTAACAGTGTTAACCGCTCTACTCATTCCTGATTGTACTTGACTAACCACATTGACAAAACCACTGATAACGCCACTTACAAATCGAGCCATAGCACCAATAATCGCAGATACCCATTGCGCACCAACAGATATTACTCTTGATAAAGCTTGAGCCATATATGATGCAACACTTGATACAACTCTAATAAAACCGCTTATTACAGATGATACAAATCTAGCTAAAGTGCTTATGATAGAACTTACCCATTGCGCACCTGTCGACACAACATAGTTATACGCTTGTACCATTTTGTTCCAAACGGACTGTGCCATTTGGCCAAACCATTGCGTTACACTATTCCAAATTTGAGTGACATATTGAACGATTGCCGACCAAATTTGAGACCAACTTGTGATATTAGTACCGAGTATAGAATTTAGCGTGTTGAATATAAATTCGGAAATTTGAGTGAAAATTGATACGATTGTATTCCAAATTGTCGTCCAAACATTCTGTACAGTAGTTTGCAATGTCTGCCAAGCACCAGAAAAGTCGCCGGTAATAAATTGGATAAACGCAGTGAATAAGCCGACAATCAATTGTACTGCCGCTGAAATAATACCGCCGATTGCAGTGAATATCACTGAAATTGCAAGCCATAATGATTGAAAGGCTCCTATTACTAATTGGATAGCACCCATTACTAAGCCGCCTAGAACGTTCATGAACATTTGACCTAGTTGTTGTAAAATTGGCATAATCGGTTGTAATGTTTGTTGGATAGATGCCCACAATTGAGCAAACCAGCCAACGATAGAACTGATTGCACCAGAAACAGCATCTTTGATACCGTTCCAAGCACCTATAATCATATTTCTAAAGTCTTCGTTCGTTTTCCACAAGTATACGATAACGCCGACTAAAGCTAATATAACGCCAATAACTATGCCAACTGGACCAGTTAAAGCACTAAATGCAGTGCCTAATAATGGTAATAATCTGCCTATATTAGCTATTGGACTAACTAATAAGCTAAACGCACCACGTAAGATGTTTAATACGCCTTTTAGTATGTTGCTAGAAGCCATAAAACGTGCTATTTTGCCGATTGTTTGTAGTAAACTAACACCAAAGACGTTTGATAATACTGTTCCAACTGCAATAATTGGTGCTAGTAACGCCCACATAATGCCGGCTAGTATCATACCAATACCAACCATCTTAGCAACTGCTGGGTGTGTTTCAAATAACTTAGCGATAAACCCAGCAAACGCAGTTACCACACGTAAAATCACACTTGCAATAGGTGCCATAGCAGTGCCAAATGCAATTAATGCACGTACAATATTGCCAATTAATTGCATAATCACTGGACCATTTTGTTGTACATATTTAACGAATTGTTTAAAGCCTTCCGATTTACCGACTTGTTCAGACCATTCTCTGAATTTGCCAGTCATTTTAACTAACCAATCAAAGATACCTGCACTATTTTGCGCGAATGCAACCATTAAATTACCGATACCAGCAAACACATTACCAAATATCTGACCAATTTTAGGCAAGTTTGTTTTTGTATACTCGATAAATGCTTTGATAGCGTTTTGACCGGCTACGCTATTAGCCCAGTTTTGAAACTTTTTACCTAAACTGTCTAAGCCTTGTGCCACCCATAAAAACAACGGTCCTAATTGGGTAAATACATTAACCAAACCATCACCAAAACGTCCAGCAGCACTTAATAGAGTATTAAATGTTTTTACACCCGTTGTATTCATCATATTAAAGAATTTAGACGCCGTTTGACTGTTCTCAGCCCATTTAAGTACGCTCTTAGAGGCTTGTTCCATACCTTTAGAAACGCCTGCAAGGAATGGCTTCATACGACTTAAAGCAACGTTTACTGTGTTTAAACCGTTAGCTAAAGTATTAAATATCTGCGTTTGATTTTGTTTGATGATACTTTCCCAAGTAGATTTAACTTGATCTAAAGACGCTTGATATCGTCTAGTTTCTGCAGTAGCTTGCAGTGTGCCGTCTTTAAGCATTTTCAAAGCACTAATTGCCATACCACCAAACGCAAAGGCGCCCGCACCTGCGATACTAAACGCACCTGCCAAACCTAATATACCGCCTGCTAATATGCCAACTGCGTTTAATACAGCCATGATAGCTGGAACCAAGCCAGCAATAACAGGTATTAAACCTTGAACACTAGCTATCATTAGTCCTCTGACTTGTTGACTAAAGACAGTGCCAAACGTTCTTATTTTGGTAGCTAAAGCGTCCATTTTATTGCCATATTCATCTAAAGACTTACCTAACGCTTTAGTTAATACTTGCGCTCTTGTCATGCCCCGTGTATCAAAGTTAACATGTACCGTTTTATCATGTAATGATGCCAACATTACTTTAGCGCTTATCACTGCACGCTTTAAATTGTCATTATCACCTTTGATATCGACTTGCTTATCGCGTAATCTTTGCAATTCTGCTTTGGCAAAAGATATCGCACGTTTAATAGGGTTGGTGTCTCCATCGATTTCCACCTTATGCTCTCGCCAACGTTGCGCCATTGCTTTGGCTCTTTGAAGATTACGCTGGAATTTACTGATATTGGCTTTCACATCAGTTTCAATCTCATCTGGAATAGATGTTTTAGCTAAAGTCTGCGCTTTTCTAACGTTGTTCTGAAAATCGCGTATATTAGCCATGATGCGAACCATAAAGTTTTTATCCACTTATTCACTCTCCTTTCTGTTTTTGTTGTTCTAGCCAACGTTTAGTACCTGATTTGAATAACTCACGTCTACGTTTTTCATGTTCAAGTTCTGCACGTTTAATACGTTCATAACTACCAGGATTACGTATTTCATATCGTTGACGTTCAATATCTCTAGTCATTCGTTTTAATGATTTATTAGCTTGTACAAGTCCGTTTGCTTGAGCAACTTGTATCATTAACTCTTTCTGATCTAAATACTTATCTTGACCACCTATTATCCAATCTTTCCATTCGTTAGGCGTCATCATCATCAATTCGTTTTCAGGCAGATAACCTATAAACCTACTCGTTAATTGTCTTATTTCTGAATAGTTGAGTAAGGTTCCACGTTCATGATTTCTTTGTAGTTCTCTTTCATAAACTCGATACCAGCTTTCGTTGTTTCTTTGTCCTCGCCCTTCGCCATTTGAGGCGCTTTGTTCATTTGCGTCCAGAACCCTCGAGATTTTTGCTTGAAAAAACCACTATTATTTAATACGTCTAAAGCGCCTTGTAATAATTCAAGTGTGTCCTCTTTTTCTTCAATAATTTCAATTAAAGCTGTTTCAATGTCCTCACGTGAAGGGGCGTTTTTACCTAGATATGCAGTAGCACACTCCCAAAAGTTAGCAATAGCAACCGTGTCGCGTTCCAAAATACCGTTGTAAATCACATTAAAACCAGGTGTAGTAACCGTTTTGCCATCCTTATCTTTTGTATCTTCTGCAAACTTCTTTGCTTTAATGTCAAACGCAAATAACGCTTTAGCTTCTACTTCATTATCATTGATTGTAAGCGTTGTAATTGGGTTAAATTCAGTCAAAATGTATACCTCTTTTCAAATTTTATATAAAAAATAAGGGGACACA
>ERZ1023515.134-NODE-134-length-13436-cov-345.056647_pt1 | contig 13436 bp, 10 predicted proteins | sample MGYA00380551_ERZ1023515 | MGnify/ENA primary metagenome ERZ1023515 (study PRJEB33173, sample SAMEA4830293) | metagenome | study: EMG produced TPA metagenomics assembly of the PRJEB25223 data set... | reverse complement strand
CCGAACGGCACGTACGGTGGTGTGAGAGGGGCTAGAGATTATCCCCTACTCGATTAACTCCCCTGAAATTTATTTTAATTATGCAAATTTCACGTATTTTTGATGCTGAGACGACGATCTGGGAACTTTTCAGATATTTTTTTGACTATCTAAAATCTATCATTAGAAAAGCTTAGAGCGCCAAAGGATTTGAGCGTTTTTCTGATTTTTAAGACTTTTTCCCAGTCTCTTTTTCGATTGAAGATGTAATTATTCTACTAACTAACTAACTTCTTAGTACTAGCCAACAACGATAATCATAATTCCTCCTAAAATTAGGAATAATAAAGGCAATAGTTTTTGTTTTTTCATGTAAAAAACCTCACTTTTGTTTTCTGCTATTTTATGCTAAAATATTAAAAATCAAATTTAATTCCAAAGTTTGTAACTAAAGGGGGAGCGCTACATGTCTAATTCATTTGTCAAGTTGTTAGTCTCTCAATTATTTGCAAATTTAGCAGATATTTTCTTTAGAGTAACAATCATTGCTAACATATACATTATTTCAAAATCAGTAATTGCCACATCACTAGTTCCTATCTTAATAGGAATATCCTCTTTTGTTGCGAGTCTTTTAGTTCCGTTGGTTACTAAAAGGTTAGCGCTAAATAGGGTTTTATCTTTATCTCAATTTGGAAAGACTATATTATTGGCGATACTGGTAGGAATATTTACCGTAATGCAATCCGTAGCGCCTTTGGTGACCTATCTATTTGTTGTTGCAATTTCCATACTAGATGGTTTTGCAGCACCCGTTTCCTATGCTATTGTGCCACGCTATGCGACCGATTTGGGTAAGGCTAATTCAGCCTTATCAATGACTGGTGAAGCTGTTCAATTGATAGGTTGGGGATTAGGTGGACTCTTGTTTGCAACAATTGGTCTGTTACCTACCACGTTTATCATTTTAGTCTTGTATATCATTTCTAGCTTTCTGATGTTATTTCTTCCTAACGCTGAAGTGGAGGTGTTAGAGTCAGAAACTAATCTTGAAATTTTGCTCAAAGGTTGGAAGTTAGTTGCTAGAAATCCTAGATTAAGACTTTTTGTATCAGCAAATTTATTGGAAATTTTTTCAAATACGATTTGGGTTTCTTCCATTATACTTGTTTTTGTAACGGAGTTATTAAATAAAACGGAAAGTTACTGGGGATATTCTAATACAGCATACTCTATTGGTATTATAATTAGTGGCTTAATTGCTTTTAGGCTATCTGAAAAGTTCCTTGCTGCTAAATGGGAAAGTATTCTTTTTCCTCTTGTAGCTATGGCAATAGTGACACTGACTATTCTATATTTTCCAAACGCACAGATGTTTTTATTATTTTCAGCTTTAGTTGGTATGTTATCGCAACTAAAAGAAGTTCCTGAAAGTGTATTTCTTCAGGAAACAGTAGAGGAAAATCATTTAGTTAATGTCTATTCCGTTCTTGAAGTGATTTCTACATTAGCATTTTCAGTATTTGTTTTGCTAATGAGCTATATTACTGAGAGTTTTGGTATTAGCATCAGTTTTTGGCTATCAGCCATTTGTCTGATGATAGAAGCTATTTTAATTTATATCAGACGAGATTATTTTAAATGAGAGAGTGGTTAAAAAGTCTTTAAAAATCAGAAAAGCGCATAGTATCAGGTGTTGAAAAAACTTGATATTGTGTGTTTTATTATGGGAAGATTTACTTCATTGTCTCCTGAAATGGAGTTTTGAAGCAGGATCACTCTATTTGAAAATATACATAGAAAAACCGCATAATCCTTAAAATAAGCTGAAATCTATTGGAAACATACGGTAAACAATTGAAAAGATACTATATAAAGTGGTACAATGGTAGAAAAATAAGCTAGTAAGAATCACTCTTATTTTAGCGAAAAATTACAGAAATGAATGGTTTTTCTTGATGAAACAGAGAAAAGAATTGTACCTCTTTCTTGGTCGGACAGCCTTGTATTTTCTTATCTTTCTAGGGCTGCTTTACTTCTTTAGCTATCTTGGTCAGGGTCAAGGAAGCTTTATCTATAATGAATTTTAACTTGAAGGAGAATCCCTATTGTGTCAAATAAACCAATAGCAGATATGATTGAAACCATTGAGCATTTTGCTCAGACACAGCCTAGCTATCCTGTCTATAATGTTTTGGGGCAGGAACACACTTATGGCGATTTAAAGGCTGATTCGGATAGTTTGGCTGCAGTCATTGACCAACTAGGCTTGCCTGAGAAGTCTCCTGTGGTTGTTTTTGGTGGCCAAGAATATGAAATGTTGGCAACCTTTGTAGCGCTGACTAAGTCAGGTCATGCCTACATTCCAATTGATAGCCATTCGGCCTTGGAGCGAGTTTCAGCTATTTTAGAAGTAGCAGAGCCAAGCTTGATTATTGCCATTTCAGCCTTTCCCTTGGAGCAGGTTTCTACACCAATGATAAATCTAGCTCAGGTTCAAGAAGCCTTTGCCCAAGGGAATAACTATGAAATCACGCATCCAGTCAAGGGAGATGATAATTACTACATTATCTTTACTTCTGGTACGACTGGTAAGCCTAAGGGAGTGCAGATTTCACATGATAATCTCCTCAGCTTTACAAACTGGATGATTACGGATAAGGAATTTGCGACACCGAGTCGTCCGCAAATGCTGGCACAGCCACCTTATTCTTTTGACTTGTCTGTCATGTATTGGGCACCGACCTTGGCACTTGGTGGTACGCTTTTCACTCTTCCTTCAGTCATCACTCAGGACTTTAAGCAACTCTTTGCGGCTATCTTTTCATTGCCAATCGCTATCTGGACATCAACACCATCCTTTGCAGATATGGCCATGTTGTCTGAATACTTCAACAGTGAGAAAATGCCTGGAATCACGCATTTCTACTTTGATGGTGAAGAATTGACGGTCAAAACAGCTCAAAAACTGCGCGAGCGTTTCCCAAATGCCCGTATCATCAATGCTTACGGCCCAACAGAAGCGACAGTAGCTCTGTCAGCAGTTGCCGTGACAGACGAGATGTTAGCGACTCTCAAACGCCTACCAATCGGCTATACCAAGGCTGATTCTCCAACCTTTATCATTGACGAGGAAGGAAATAAACTGCCAAATGGTGAGCAGGGAGAAATCATTGTTTCTGGGCCAGCTGTTTCAAAAGGTTATATGAACAATCCTGAAAAAACAGCAGAAGCCTTCTTTGAGTTTGAAGGTCTGCCAGCCTATCACACAGGCGATGTGGGAACCATGACAGATGAGGGCTTGCTTCTCTACGGCGGACGCATGGACTTCCAGATTAAGTTCAACGGTTACCGCATTGAGTTAGAAGATGTCTCTCAAAACCTCAACAAGTCTCGCTTTATCGAATCTGCTGTCGCAGTACCGCGCTATAACAAGGACCACAAGGTACAAAATCTATTGGCTTATGTCATCTTAAAAGACGGTGTTCGTGAGCAGTTTGAGCGAGATATCGATATTACCAAGGCCATCAAGGAAGACCTGACAGACATCATGATGTCCTACATGATGCCATCTAAATTCCTTTACCGAGACAGTTTGCCACTGACTCCAAATGGAAAGATTGACATCAAAGGATTGATTAACGAGGTGAATAAGAGATGATGGAGTTTTTTCAACAGCTTCCTCATTTAGAGCCATATGGCAATCCTCAGTATTTTGTTTATGTGATTGCTGCAACCTTGCCCATCTTTATAGGCCTCTTTTTCAAGAAACGCTTTGCCTGGTATGAAGTGTTGGTAAGTCTCTTCTTTATTGTCACCATGTTGGTGGGTGGAAAGACCAATCAACTAGCTGCCTTGGGTATTTACCTTTGCTGGGAAATATTGCTCCTGCTTTTCTACAAGCATTATCGAAAAAGCAAGGATGGCAAGTGGGTCTTCTACTTAGTTAGTTTTCTGTCCCTACTTCCGATTATCTTTGTCAAGGTGCAACCAGCTATCAATGGAACGCAGTCTTTGCTTGGGTTCTTGGGAATTTCTTACCTGACCTTTCGTTCGGTTGGGATTATCATCGAGCTGAGAGATGGAGTGATTAAGGATTTTACCCTCTGGGAATTCCTCCGTTTCCTTCTCTTCATGCCAACTTTCTCGAGTGGTCCAATCGATCGCTTTAAGCGATTTAATGAAAATTATCAGGCTATTCCTGAGCGAGATGAGTTGATGGATATGCTGGATGAATCTGTCCGCTATATCATGTGGGGCTTTTTGTATAAGTTTATCCTAGCTCATGTTTTAGGAGAGACCTTACTACCTCCTCTGAAGAATTTAGCCTTGCAGTCAGGTGGCTTCTTTAATCTCTATGCCTTGGCAGTTATGTATACTTTTGGTCTGGAGCTCTTCTTTGACTTTGCAGGTTATTCTATGTTTGCTTTGGCCATCTCAAACTTGATGGGAATCCGTAGCCCTATCAACTTTAACAAGCCCTTTTTATCAAGGGATTTAAAGGAGTTTTGGAATCGCTGGCATATGAGTCTGTCCTTCTGGTTCCGTGACTTTGTCTTTATGCGAATGGTGATGGTGTTAACCAGAAAGAAAGTCTTTAAAAATCGTAATGTAACCTCAAGCATGGCCTACATTGTAAATATGCTGATTATGGGATTTTGGCATGGTGTGACCTGGTACTATATCGCCTATGGACTCTTTCATGGACTAGGCTTGGTCATCAATGATGCCTGGGTTCGCAAGAAAAAAACGCTCAATAAGGAACGGAAAAAAGCAGGGAAGGCTGCCCTACCTGAGAATCGCTGGATTCAGTTGCTTGGCATGGTTGTCACTTTCCATGTTGTCATGTTGTCATTCTTAATCTTTTCTGGATTCTTGAATAATCTATGGTTTAAAAAATAAAAGGAAATAAAATATGGATATCAAATCAGAAGTTATTGAAATTATTGATGAGTTGTTTATGGAAGATGTTTCTGACATGATGGATGAAGATCTTTTTGATGCAGGTGTCTTGGATAGTATGGGAACGGTTGAGTTGATTGTGGAGATTGAGAACCGTTTTGACATTCGTGTCCCTGTAACAGAGTTTGGTCGTGACGACTGGAATACAGCTAATAAAATCATAGCTGGTATTGTGGAGCTACAAAATGCTTAAACGCTTATGGATGATCTTCGGACCGGTCTTGATCGCTGGTTTGTTGGTTTTTCTGCTCATTTTCTTTTATCCTACTGAGATGCATCATAATCTAGGAGCTGAAAAGCGTTCAGCAGTGGCTACTACTATCGATAGTTTTAAGGAGCGAAGTCAAAAAGTCAGAGCACTATCTGATCCAAATGTGCGTTTTGTTCCCTTCTTTGGCTCTAGTGAATGGCTTCGTTTTGACGGTGCTCATCCTGCGGTATTAGCTGAGAAATACAATCGTTCCTACCGTCCTTATCTTTTAGGACAGGGGGGAGCTGCATCGCTTAACCAATATTTTGGAATGCAACAGATGTTACCACAGCTGGAGAATAAACAAGTTGTGTATGTTATCTCACCTCAGTGGTTCAGTAAAAATGGCTATGATCCAGCAGCCTTCCAGCAGTATTTTAATGGAGACCAGTTGACTAGTTTTCTGAAACATCAATCTGGGGATCAGGCTAGTCAATATGCAGCGACTCGCTTACTGCAACAGTTCCCAAACGTAGCTATGAAGGACCTGGTTCAGAAGTTGGCAAGTAAAGGAGAATTGTCGACAGCAGACAATGAAATGATTGAATTATTGGCTCGTTTTAATGAACGCCAAGCCTCCTTTTTTGGTCAGTTTTCGGTTAGAGGCTATGTTAACTACGATAAGCATGTAGCTAAGTATTTAAAAATCTTGCCAGACCAGTTTTCTTATCAAGCAATAGAAGATGTTGTCAAAGCAGATGCTGAAAAAAATACTTCCAATAATGAGATGGGAATGGAAAATTATTTCTATAATGAGCAGATCAAGAAGGATTTGAAGAAATTAAAGGATTCTCAGAAAAGCTTTACCTATCTCAAGTCGCCAGAGTATAATGACTTGCAGTTGGTTTTAACACAGTTTTCTAAATCTAAGGTAAACCCGATTTTTATCATTCCACCTGTTAATAAAAAATGGATGGACTATGCTGGTCTACGAGAGGATATGTACCAACAAACGGTGCAGAAGATTCGCTACCAGTTAGAAAGTCAAGGTTTTACCAATATAGCAGATTTTTCTAAGGACGGCGGGGAGCCTTTCTTTATGAAGGACACCATTCACCTTGGTTGGTTGGGTTGGTTGGCTTTTGACAAGGCAGTTGATCCTTTCCTATCCAATCCCACACCAGCTCCGACTTACCATCTGAATGAGCGCTTTTTCAGCAAAGATTGGGCGACTTATGATGGAGATGTCAAAGAATTTCAATAGATAATATAATATAGAAGAGTTCAAGAATGAAACTAGTTTTCACGTTTTTTCTTGACTCTTTTTTTGCTTGTGATATAATTAACTGGTAAACAAAATGTCAAAGAATAGTATTTTTCTCTTAAAAAAGAGAAGTCTAAAAGGAAAGGAGTCAGATATGAGACAGCTAGCAAAGGATATCAATGCTTTTTTGAATGAGGTGATTTTGCAGGCGGAAAATCAGCATGAAATCCTAATAGGTCATTGCACTAGCGAGGTGGCCCTGACCAATACTCAGGAGCATATCCTTATGCTCTTGTCAGAGGAATCTTTAACAAATTCAGAATTGGCTCGTCGTCTCAATGTCAGTCAGGCGGCAGTTACCAAGGCCATTAAGTCTTTGGTCAAGGAAGGGATGTTGGAAACATCTAAAGATTCTAAAGATGCGCGTGTGATTTTTTATCAGTTGACTGACTTGGCTCGTCCAATCGCTGAGGAGCACCACCATCACCATGAGCATACACTTTTAACCTATGAACAAGTGGCGACTCAGTTTACTCCAAATGAACAAAAAGTGATTCAGCGGTTTTTGACTGCTTTAGTAGGAGAAATCAAATAATGAGATATATTACGGTAGAGGATTTGTCCTTCTATTATGATAAGGAGCCTGTTCTTGAACATATCAATTATAGTGTTGATAGTGGGGAATTTGTTACCTTGACTGGGGAAAATGGAGCGGCTAAGACGACGCTCATCAAGGCTAGTCTTGGAATTCTGCAACCACGCATTGGAAAGGTGGCTATTTCAAAGACAAATACGCAAGGTAAGAAATTGAGAATAGCCTATCTTCCTCAACAAATTGCCAGTTTTAATGCTGGTTTTCCAAGTACGGTCTATGAATTTGTCAAGTCGGGTCGCTATCCGAGAAAAGGCTGGTTCCGTCGTTTGAATGCTCATGATGAGGAGCATATCAAGGCCAGTCTGGACTCAGTTGGCATGTGGGAACATCGAGACAAACGCTTGGGGTCTCTATCTGGGGGACAAAAGCAGCGAGCGGTGATTGCGCGTATGTTTGCTTCTGACCCTGATGTGTTTATCCTAGACGAGCCGACAACGGGGATGGATGCAGGAAGTAAAAATGAATTTTACGAACTCATGCACCACAGCGCCCATCATCATGGCAAGGCTGTTTTGATGATTACCCATGACCCTGAAGAAGTTAAGGATTATGCGGATCGCAATATTCATCTAGTCCGTAACCAAGACTCGCCATGGCGTTGTTTCAATGTTCATGAGAATGGCCAGGAGGTGGGCCATGCTTAGTTTATTATCTTACGACTTTATACAACGCGCCTTTTTGGCGGTTATTGCTATGAGTCTTTTCTCACCGGTATTGGGAACCTTCCTCATCTTGCGTCGTCAGAGTTTGATGAGTGATACCCTTAGCCACGTCTCACTTTCAGGTGTAGCCTTTGGTCTGGTTTTGGGGATTTCTCCAACTGTTTCTACTATTGCCATTGTCTTGATTGCGGCGGTCTTTCTGGAGTATCTCCGTACAGTTTACAAGAGCTTTATGGAAATCGGGACAGCTATCCTCATGTCAACAGGTCTGGCTGTTTCTCTGATTGTCATGAGCAAGGGTAAAAGCTCGAGTTCAATGAGTTTGGACCAATATCTCTTTGGTTCGATCGTGACTATCAGTGAAGAACAGGTCATTTCCCTCTTTGTCATTGCGGCGGTTGTTTTGATTTTGACCTTTCTCTTTCTTCGTCCTATGTATATCTTAACTTTTGACGAAGATACGGCCTTTGTGGATGGCTTGCCAGTTCGTACCATGTCCATTCTTTTTAACATGGTGACAGGGGTGGCTATTGCCCTTATGATTCCTGCAGCAGGAGCTCTTCTGGTATCGACCATTATGGTCTTGCCAGCTAGTATTGCCCTGCGTCTGGGGAAAAACTTTAAATCGGTTATGCTGCTTGCCAGTGCGATTGGCTTTTTGGGAATGGTAGCAGGACTTTACATTTCCTACTATGCAGAAACACCTGCAAGTGCAAGTATTACCATTATTTTTGTAACTGTCTTTATACTAATCAGTTTAGTAAGACGTTTTATCAAATAGGAGACGAACGTGAAAAAAATTAGCTTATTACTAGCCAGTCTATGTGCCTTGTTTTTAGTGGCTTGTTCCAATCAAAAACAGGCAGATGGTAAACTCAATATCGTGACAACCTTTTACCCTGTCTATGAATTTACCAAGCAAGTCGCAGGAGATACGGCTAATGTAGAACTCCTAATCGGTGCTGGGACAGAACCTCATGAATACGAACCATCTGCCAAGGCAGTTGCCAAAATCCAAGATGCAGATACCTTCGTTTATGAAAATGAAAACATGGAAACATGGGTACCTAAATTGCTAGATACCTTGGATAAGAAAAAAGTGAAAACCATCAAGGCGACAGGCGATATGTTGCTCTTGCCAGGTGGCGAGGAAGAAGAGGGAGACCATGACCATGGAGAAGAAGGTCATCACCATGAGTTTGACCCCCATGTTTGGTTATCACCAGTTCGTGCCATTAAACTAGTAGAGCACATCCGCGACAGCTTGTCAGCAGATTATCCTGATAAAAAAGAGACCTTTGAGAAGAATGCAGCTGCCTATATCGAAAAATTGCAAGCCTTGGATAAGGCTTACGCAGAAGGCTTGTCTCAAGCAAAACAAAAGAGCTTTGTGACTCAACACGCAGCCTTTAACTATCTTGCCTTGGACTATGGACTCAAACAAGTCGCAATCTCAGGACTTTCTCCAGATGCAGAGCCATCAGCTGCTCGCTTGGCAGAATTGACAGAGTATGTCAAGAAAAATAAAATCGCCTATATCTATTTTGAAGAAAATGCCTCACAAGCCCTTGCTAACACACTTTCAAAAGAAGCAGGTGTCAAAACTGATGTCCTCAATCCTTTAGAAAGTCTGACAGAAGAGGACACCAAGGCTGGAGAAAACTACATTTCCGTGATGGAGAAAAACCTCAAGGCTTTGAAACAAACAACAGACCAAGAAGGCCCAGCAATCGAACCTGAAAAGGCAGAGGGTACCAAGACAGTCCAAAATGGTTACTTCGAGGATGCAGCTGTTAAGGACCGCACCTTGAGTGACTATGCAGGTAACTGGCAATCAGTTTATCCTTTCCTTGAAGACGGCACGTTTGACCAAGTCTTTGACTACAAGGCTAAGTTGACTGGTAAGATGACCCAGGCTGAGTACAAGGCTTACTATACAAAAGGCTATCAGACAGATGTGACTAAGATTAACATTACTGATAATACTATGGAATTTGTTCAAGGTGGACAAAGCAAGAAATATACTTACAAGTATGTCGGTAAGAAAATTTTGACTTACAAGAAAGGCAATCGTGGCGTGCGTTTCCTCTTTGAAGCCACAGATGCTGACGCTGGACAATTCAAGTATGTTCAGTTTAGTGACCACAATATCGCCCCAGTTAAGGCAGAACATTTCCATATCTTTTTTGGAGGCACAAGCCAAGAAGCCCTCTTTGAAGAAATGGACAACTGGCCAACCTACTACCCAGATAACCTATCTGGCCAAGAAATCGCCCAAGAAATGTTGGCGCATTGATGAGAAATCGACTAGTTCATAAGAGCTAGTCGGTTTTTTGATACTAGATGGCTAACTTCATTATAGACCTTTCAGAACTAAGGGAACCTGAAAAAATAAATAAAACTCTTGAAATATCTGGGCTTATATGCTAGAATGTAGTTAGTGTATAAGGTTCATTAGAACACCAAAGCCCCTAACTAGTGCCATAGTTAAGGGCTTTTTTGACGTATCTTAGCGATTTAACGGGTGTTTATAGGCTAGTCAGTCGGTCTACTTCTTACTATCTAGCCATTTGCAGACGAAATACAAGATAATTCCAGCTATAACATCTGCTATAATAGTAAGAGCGAGCTCTATGATAAGGCTCATTAGTTTCACCTCCTCTCACGAACCCATAGGAACGTAATCGGTAACCGATGACAAAAATAGTATACCACACTAAATTTAGATCATCAACCTCACTTAATGCTTGAACTATTGTAGATTATATGCTAAAATGTAGTTAATTGATAAGGTTCATTAGAACACCAAAGCCCCTAACTATGGCCGTAGTTAAGGGCTTTTTTGACGTATCTTAGCGATTTAACGGGTGTTTATAGGCTAGTCAGTCGGTCTACTTCTTACTATCTAGCCATTTGCAGACGAAATACAAGATAATTCCAGCTATAACATCTGCTATAATAGTAAGAGCGAGCTCTATGATAAGGCTCATTAGTTTCACCTCCTCTCACGAACCCATAGGAACGTAATCGGTAACCGATGACAAAAATAGTATACCACAATACATTTAGATCATCAAGGTCACTTAATTCTTGAAATATAGGGTCTAGGCGACAAAGTCTTTAAAATCAGAAAAACGCATAATATCAGGTGTGCAAAAACTTGATACTATGCGTTTTATTGTGGGAATATTTGCCCCATTTCTCCTGAAATTGAGTTTTTGTCCAGCCTCTGTTTTTGGGGTTGCTAAGAAAATAATGTCATGTGGTGAATATTTGTAAATCAGTCAGCAGACAGAACGAATACTCTTCAAAAATCTCTTCACATCATGTCAGCTTCGTCTTTCCGTATATATGTGACTGACTTCATCAGTTCTATCTACAACCTCAAAACAGTGTTTCGAGCTGACTTCATCAGTTTTCAAATCTGTACTTTGAGCAAGCTGAGACTAGCTTCCTATTTGATTTTCATTGAATATCAGAAACCCATTCTCCATCAAATAATTCGACTGCGTCTAATAATTTTTGATCTGGCACGGTGTCTGAAATAAAGGTTGTGTATTTGGAGAGGGGATTAATTTTAAAAAATCCAGTCTTGTAAAATTTAGAACTATCAATCAGTAAGATGGTTTCATGGGCTTTGTCAATAATATTCTTTTTTGAAATAGCTTGGCTGAGAGAAGCTTCATAAACATATTGGTCATCAATACCTCTTGCTGAACAAAATGCTAAATCGATATTAAAATGATCTAATAAAGAATTTTCCTTATCATAGTTGACCACGGAACAGGATTGATGTTTGACCTCGCCAGATGTGATAAAGATTTTGGAGCTATCTTTAACAGTTTCAGATAGGGTTTGTGCAGTATGTAAACCATTTGTAAAAATAATCAAATTATCAAGTTCAGAAAGATAGGGACAAAGTTCGTAGACAGTCGTACTGGAATCCAGATAAATACACATGCCTGACCGAATAAAGTCTTTAGCGAGACTAGCGATTAGTCTTTTTTGCCTAGTACTTTCTCCTTCCCGTATTTGATGAGAAAGTTCAATTGTGTTCATAGAGGACAGGGTCACGTATCCGTGCTTTCTTTTGATAAGACCTTGATTTTCTAAGAAAATTAAATCACGACGTAAGGTACTTGTGCTGGAGAAAGTGATTTCTGCCAGCTCTTTTACGGCAATTCTTTTTTTCTTTTTAATAATTTCAATCAATTCAAGTACACGTTCATCTTTTATCATAAGCTCCTCCTAATTTATCATTTCAACTATATTATAGCACAAATTGGAGGAATTTGAATTATTTTTATGAATATTGGGTTAACATTTGAACATTATTCAAGTAAGCGTTCACATATTGAAAAAATAAAACGTGGGGATTATAATAAAGTTAATCAAGGACGAAGAGAGAAGAAAAATGGAAGCGGTTTTAGCAATAGATTTAGGTGCGACTTCTGGAAGAGCAATCGTTGGTTACCTTTCTGAAAATAAACTAGTAATGGAAGAAATAAATCGCTTTTCTAATCTACCTATTAGAGTAAAAGGGCATTTATCTTGGGATGTTGACTTTCTACTAGCTAAAATTCTTGAAAGTATCCGCTTGGCTAATACTAGTTACAAGATTTTATCTATCGGTATTGACACATGGGGAGTTGATTTTGGACTGATTGATAATGAAGGTAAGCTGTTATCACAACCTGTTCATTATCGTGATGAAAGAACAAAGGGAGTGTTAAAGGAAATATCTGAAATGACTGAATTAGAAAAACTGTATTCAGAGACAGGAAATCAGATTATGGAGATAAATACCTTGTTTCAACTCTTTAAGGCACGTCAAGAATCTCCTGACTCTTTCTATAAGACCAATAAGATTCTTTTAATGCCAGATTTGTTTAATTATCTGTTGACAGGTAAGTTTGCTACAGAAAAAAGCATTGCTTCAACAACTCAATTATTTGATCCTAGGAGTCAAAATTGGAATCAGAATATCTTAAAACTATTTGAATTGGATTCATCTTTACTTCCTGAAATTGTTTCAGAGGGAAATGTTCTTGGAAGGATAAAAAAGGAGTATGGTTTAGGCGATATTCCTGTTGTGAATGTTTGTAGTCATGATACAGCAAGCGCGATTGTCTCAGTACCTAAGACAGAAGGTAGTTTATTTATTTCATCAGGTACTTGGTCTTTGGTTGGAGTGGAACTTACTTCACCGATTCTTACTACCGAATCCTTCAGTTATGGATTTACAAATGAAGTCGGTAAAGATGGAGAGATTACATTTCTGAAGAATTGTACAGGGTTGTGGATTATAGAGGAACTAAGACGTTCATTTGAACGAAGAGGGAAAGCCTATTCTTTTGATGATATTAGGACAATGGTGGAGAAAGAAAAAGAAAATCTTCCTCTGATTGATACTGAATCAACTGAATTTGCAACAGAATCTGATATGCACAAGACTTTGACAGAATATCTAGCTTATCATCATGAAACTAGAGAGTGGACAGATGGACAACTATTTAAGATTGTTTATGAAAGCCTAGCTGAAACGTATAGGAAAGCGATAGAGTTACTAGAAGAACTAACTCATAAGGTTTATAAGAGGATATATGTGATTGGAGGAGGTGCTAGAGCCAGTTATTTTAACCAAATGATTGCTGATAGAACTGGTAAAGAGGTTCTTACAGGTTCGACTGAGGGTACAGCTGTGGGGAATATTGTTGTGCAGCT
>ERZ1023515.133-NODE-133-length-13548-cov-289.086193_pt1 | contig 13548 bp, 8 predicted proteins | sample MGYA00380551_ERZ1023515 | MGnify/ENA primary metagenome ERZ1023515 (study PRJEB33173, sample SAMEA4830293) | metagenome | study: EMG produced TPA metagenomics assembly of the PRJEB25223 data set... | reverse complement strand
GATTTGGACATTTCTATTGTTTCCCAAGGAGATGATAACTCTTATTATGGGAATAAAGACGAAACAACCTCTTATCCTATATATGAAATTCCAGAAGCATGGAGATATATTAAATTTGCTAGCCTAGTTAACTTCAGAATAGGAAAAACTCCTCCACGCAGTGAAGCTACTTTTTGGGGAACTGAAATACCTTGGGTATCTATATCAGATATGCCTATATCTGGTTATGTAACTAATACGAGAGAATCTATTTCTAAATTAGCATTAAAATCAAAGAAAATAGACATTTCACCTAAAGGAACTTTATTAATGAGCTTTAAATTATCTATTGGAAAAGTTGCCATATTGGATATTCCTGCCACTCATAATGAAGCCATTATATCGATATTCCCCTATGCTAATAAAGAAAATATTATCAGAGATTACTTAATGATATTTTTGCCACTTATCTCTACTTTAGGTGATTCAAAAGATGCTATCAAAGGGAAAACATTAAATAGTACCAGTATCTCCGAATTATTAATCCCTATTTCTAATCATGAAGAGATGAAAAGAATCATTTCCAAAGTTGATTTACTTTTTCAAAAAGTTTCTCAACTTTTTGAGTAATAAGTTCCTGTTCCTCAAAAGGAGCTAACGGAATTAATAGCTCGCTTAGTGTAGTTTTAGGAATATTATATAAAGCTTGACCTGATAGTTTAGTTATTGCTTTCAATTGTTTATAAAATAACGGAGAGGACAAGTTAAATAATAGAAATTTTGAAATAATCTCTGAACTTTCGAATGGTGTTAATTGGAAAATAAATCCACCAGCCACAACACCATCATAGTCTTTATCGATTCTTGCAAACTTTCCAATATGTTCTAAAGAGGTTGATACAGGTGTTATTAGCTGATTATGTTTTAAATAAACTTGCTCAGAGGAGATGAATTGTGTATCAATGTAGTAATCGTTATCCAACAGAGAAAATTCTAAAGGCTTAATATTACCACCACGTATAATTCTAACACCTTTATTATTAATGCTTAAATCGCCCTTCTTGTAAGAAAGACCTGTATTCATTGAAAAAATATCTTTTATTTTTATAACAACCCAATTCATAGGTATATTCCCATAATAAGAGTTATCATCTCCTTGGGAAACAATAGAAATGTCCAAATCTTTCTTTTTAATCTTGCCTTCTTCAAAGAGTTTTTGTTTTTCTGCTCGTATTTTTTCAAGTAAAACTTCGACTGATTCATCATTTGGGTCTTGTTCAACTAATTTTCCTTGCATAGCATATTGAAGAATAGATTTTTTTAGTTTATCTGGAAATTCTTTATCTAGCTGTTCTAGTCTATTATAACTTTCAGCATATTCATCTACTTTTTCTAAAGCTGATTCGATTGCTTCTACTATTCGTTGTTGTTCGGATAGTGGGGGGAGAGGGATAAGAATAGAAGCAACTTTATCACTATTCAAGTTTTTCACAACAGCTCCACTAATTAGAGATAGAAATTGAGAATAAACTACATTTGATGAAAGAATATAGAATAGGTAATCTTTATTTAATGAGTTTTCATAGTTCGAAATAGCCAACCATCCATCGTGTATTGCACCATCAACATTCAAAATATAAGGTCTACCAAAACTCATAGAATTAGTTAACAAAAATGTACCTTTTTTTACAAATCTAGTTTTGTTAAGCCCTGATTTTTTGATTTTTTCTTTAACATTATTTATATACTTTTCACCCTTTTCAGTATCACCTATTTTTATCCAATTTATTCCATCTACTTCAGAAGTAAGATAATCTTTGATTGGTCGTGGAGAGCCACCTCTGATAATTTCAACCAATGTAGAAAACCTCACCCACTCCCAAGTATCAGGAATATCATAAGGAACATCAATTTCTTGAGTACTTCCATCAGCAAACTTCCCATAATGTTTCTTATGTGCTTCAAGTATATAAAAAGGCGTAAAAATACGCCTATAGATAATGGGGTTGAAATAGGTTTATTGTTGATGAGATTGTAGATAATTCAATTTTTTACTTCCAATCGAATATTCAAAGCCTCCACCTTTTCTGCCTGTAATTGTTCATCATAAAATTCAATATCTTCAGGATTTTCCCCTTGACAACCTCGGCAGAAATATTCTTCCGCTCGATCAGGATTCAAAAATCGACAAGCACAAACAAAACAGTCGCCATCATCATTTATTGAGATAATATAGTAGATTGAAATAAGATGTAAACAAATCGATTAGGAAAGTTAAATTAGTTTCTAGAAATTTTTAGCAGATGTAGTGTACTATTCTAGTCTCAATTTACTATGGCTTCAAATATATCTTTCGAAAAAATATTTACAGATGTGTAATTTTGAAGCTTGCAAAAGTTAGTAAACTTGTAGATTTCGATTTGAAGTAATTTGTTTTCTTGCCCGATATTGTTTTTGAAATTGAATTTTTCCATAGTGACTCCTTAATTTTCTTCTACACGTCTGATGATAAATCTAATTCGCAAAAGAGTCAAGAGGATTTTTCGAAAAATAAATAGCGACCGAAATCGCTATTTTAAGGGTTATAGGTATTTGATGGCTTAGACTGCTGTGTGACTGTTTACCCACAGGCAATCTTTCTTCTATATTAGTATTAGTAAAGGTCTAAATAATTATCAATTTCCCATTGTGAAACGAAGGTTGCATAACTTGCCCATTCGATTCGTTTGGCTTCAAGGAAGCTAGTATAGATGTGATCTCCGAGAGCAGCTTTAACCACTTCATCTTCTGTCAAAGCTTTCAAAGCGTTGTGAAGAGTTGATGGAAGGTCTGTAATACCAGCTTCCTTGCGCTCTTCTGCTGTCATGATGTAGATATTTTCTTCGATAGGAGCTGGTGCTTCGATTTTATTTTCAATACCATACAAACCAACTTCCAAAAGAACAGCCATAGCAACGTAAGGGTTCGCCATTGGATCCACTGAACGCAACTCAAGACGAGTTCCCATACCACGTGAAGCAGGTACGCGCACAAGTGGCGAACGGTTACGACCAGCCCAAGCAATGTAAACAGGCGCTTCATAACCTGGAACCAAACGTTTGTATGAGTTAACTGTTGGGTTCATGATGGCAGTATAGTTGTAAGCATGCTTGATCAAACCGCCTAGGAAATGGTAAGCTGTTTCTGACAACTGCATTCCTTTTGGATCATTTGGATCAAAGAAGGCGTTATTTCCTTCTGCATCAAACAAGGACATATTACAGTGCATACCTGATCCAGCAATACCAAATTTTGGCTTCGCCATAAATGTTGCGTAAAGTCCGTGTTTGCGAGCAATGGTTTTAACAACAAGCTTAAAGATTTGAATCTTATCACAAGCACGGAGAACTTCATCGTACTTAAAGTCAATCTCATGCTGTCCAACCGCAACCTCGTGGTGACTCGCTTCTACTTCAAATCCCATTTTGGTCAAGACATTCACAATCTCACGACGTGTGTTGTCCGCAAGGTCAGTAGGTGCCAAATCAAAGTAGCCACCCTTGTCATTCACTTCAAGTGTTGGGTCCCCATTTTCATCCAACTTAAATAGGAAGAATTCTGGCTCTGGACCAAGGTTGAAGGATTTGAATCCAACTTCTTCCATGTGACGAAGAGCTCGTTTCAAATTACCACGAGGGTCACCCGCAAATGGTTCACCTTCTGTTGTATAGACATCACAGATCAGACCTGCAACACTTCCATTTTCATCTCCCCAAGGGAAGACTGTCCATGTATCCAAGTCCGGGTACAAGTACATATCCGACTCATTGATACGTACAAAACCTTCAATAGAAGATCCATCAAACATAACCTTGTTCGACAAGACCTTATCTAACTGTTCATCTGTAGCAGGAATTTCGACGTTTTTCATGGTTCCCAAAATATCTGAGAACATAAGACGAATAAAGGTAACATTTTTTTCCTTGACTTCACGACGAATATCTGCAGCTGTGATTGGCATAAGTTTTCTCCTTAATCTATGACTACTTGCGGTTGCCTAACCGCGACCAAAAGGTGACTGTACTGAAGCAAAACGCCCCTGTTGGAGGAGTTCATTGTGAAGTGCACGACGTACTTCAGTCTGACTAACCGCTTTCTTGGATTTCGCTTCACGTTCAGCATATTTTTTCTTAATGGCAGCGATATTATAACCTTCAGAGATATAATCTTTGATTTCAAGCAGACGATCCATGTCATTCAAGGAATACATGCGACGATTTCCTTCGTTTCGATCGGGCTTGATCAACTCTTGATCTTCATAATAACGAATCTGACGCGCCGATAGATCGGTCAACTTCATAACACTGCCGATAGGAAAAACAGCCATATTTCGGCGAAATTCTTTTTCCTTCATTTACAATTTCCTTCTTTCTGTCTATTATAGTCTAAAAAAAGACAAACGTCAATTGATAATGTTATAAAATGTAACATTATTTTTCTTTTTTCTCTAAAAAGAGACGAATACGATCAATATCGTAATTTACGATAATTGCGACAAAAACTCCCATAAACGTTTCTGATACACGCACAAACACGTACGAAATTGTCTCACCACTTGGAATTGATAGGGTAATGATTAACATAGCTGCTACACCACCAATAACCCCTGCTTTGTTATTCATTGCTACATTTGTCATAATGGTTAACATGGTGCAGATTGGAACAACTACCAAGGTCACCCAAAAGGCTTCATGGAAAAAGGTATTTAATAAGAAGAAGACCAAGGCATAGAGTCCACCGATACTATTTCCTAGAATACGCGAAGTCCCAAAATGAACACTCTCATCAAAACTCTCCCTCAGGCTAAAAACGGCTGTCAAAGCACCAATTTGAAGACCTTTCCAGCCAAAAAAGCAAAAAATCAAGAGAACTAGAAAAACAGCAATACCTGTTTTAAAGGTTCGCATACCAAGTTTGAACTGGGATTTATCGAATTTATATTTTTTAAAATAACTCATAATCTCAACTTTCTATTTCCATTTTATCATAAATCGGTGATTTTTATGAGTAATAGTTGAGAGGAAGCGTTTTTATTTTAAGCAAAAGAAAAGAGGAACTTTCATCCCTCTCTTCTTTGATTTATTTATAAAATCTTATTTTTCTGTCAAGGCTGCAAGTCCTGGAAGAACCTTACCTTCAAGAAGTTCCATTGATGCTCCACCACCCGTACTAATCCATGAGAACTTGTCTGCACGGCCAAGGTTAATCGCTGCGGCAGCTGAGTCACCACCACCGATGATTGATTTAACTCCTGGTTGTTTCACGATAGCGTCCATCACACCGATTGTACCAGCTTGGAAATCTGGGTTTTCAAATACACCCATAGGTCCGTTCCATACAACTGTTTTGGCACCAGTCAAAGCTTCGTCAAATTTGGCGATAGATTTTGGACCGATGTCAAGACCAAGGAAGCCTTCAGAAACTGCTTCACCTTCAGTGTCACGCACTTCAGTGTAACCAGCAAATGCGTTAGCTTCTTTTGAGTCAACTGGCAAGATCAATTTACCATTTGCTTTTTCAAGAAGAGCTTTCGCAACATCCAATTTGTCTTCTTCTACAAGTGAGTTACCGATTTCGATACCTTGTGCTTTGTAGAATGTGTAAGTCATCCCACCACCGATAAGGACTTTATCAGCTTTTTCAAGCAAGTTTTCGATAACACCGATCTTGTCTGAAACTTTTGAACCACCAAGGATAGCCACGAATGGACGTTCTGGAGTTTCAACTGCTTCTTGGATGTAGGCAATTTCGTTTTCAAGAAGGAAACCAGCAACTGCTTTTTCAACGTTTGCTGAGATACCAACGTTAGATGCGTGTGCACGGTGAGCTGTACCGAATGCATCGTTTACGAAGATACCATCTCCAAGTGATGCCCAGTATTTACCAAGTTCAGGATCGTTTTTAGATTCTTTCTTGCCGTCAACATCTTCGTAACGAGTGTTTTCAACCAAGAGAACTTGTCCATCTTCAAGAGCGTTGATTGCCGCTTCCAATTCAGCACCACGAGTGACACCTGGGAAAACAACATCTTGACCAAGTTTTGCTGCCAAGTCAGCTGCTACAGGAGCAAGTGATTTACCAGCTTTATCAGCTTCTTCTTTCACACGTCCAAGGTGAGAGAAAAGAATTGCACGTCCACCTTGTTCGATGATGTACTTAATAGTTGGAAGAGCTGCTGTGATACGGTTATCGTTAGTGATTACGCCATCTTTCAATGGTACGTTGAAGTCAACACGAACGAGGACTTTTTTACCTTTCAAGTCAACGTCTTTAACAGTAAGTTTTGCCATGTTACAAAAACTCCTTTATTTATTTTATTCAAAACTATTATATCACACTTTGGAAATATAAGGAAAGATTTCACAAGATTTTTCGATATTTAATCTTTATCTTCTCTTTTCCGTCTCAAGGTCAAGGCTAAACTAGCAAGACCGAGGCTGGCTAAGCCTGCTATTAGGGCTTCATTAGCATCAGCTGTTCCTGTATTTGGCAATTGTTTGCTTGCTTCTTCTGATTTAACTGCTGTATTTTGAGCTGGTTTTTCCTGTGTAGCTACTACTGCTGGTACTGTTTTTACTTTTGTTCCAATTTCAACAATTTCTGGAATCGCTTCTTGGATGACTTCTGTTGAACGAAGACGACGCTGACCGTTTTCATCAACTTCAAAGACATGTCTTAACAGTCCATCTCGTCCCTGTATGATGACTCGTTGTTCCCCAACTAGCATCTCAGCATTTTCATGCTCTTGACGATGAAAGGCAACCTTTTCCTCTTGAACTTCCAATTTAGGAGCCTTTTGTTGATCAGAAGCCGGTTGATAAGTAGGTTTTGGAAGGACTTTGTTTTGTGGTGCTGGTTTAGCAGGTTGTGGTTTTTCAGCAGATTCATAAACAAAGGCATAATGAGTAAAGTGTGGTGCTGTAAAGATAACATGACTATCCGTTTGTTCAAAAGCCAATTCTACTGCCTCTTTGCCTTCAGGTAAGAAAAATACTTTCTTAACTTTCTTATCTTTTTCAATTGGGATTTTCACAATAGAAGCGTAAGAGAGATCAACATCTTGACCTTTTTCATCCAAACCTTCTATTTCAAAGACATGAGCATCTTCTCCAGCAAAGTATTTCTTCTCTTCAGCACTTGCTTGAACACGCTCTACTTTCAAACCCTTGATGACAGTCTTCTCTTTATTTGAGAAGTGTACTTCAACACCTGTTTTACTATCAGAAAAGACTGCTGGCTTGTCTTCTTTCAATAAAGCAACCAGATCTTTTAGACTCTGTTTCGCTGTTGCAAGCTCTTCTGGACTCAAATCTACTTTTTCAACCAAGACCTTGTTTTTCTCAAGAAGCGGAGCTAGGGCAGAACCTGAAGGATGGTTTGGTTTGGCATCCAAGAGTTCTTGAACCTCACCTGTTAAACGATCAAGCTCTGTCTTTTCTTCCTTAAATTTCTCTTGACCATTCAGAGCTTTATGAGCTTCTGTCAATTTATTAAGTCGGTCATTGACTTGATCTTGGGTGCTAATTTCATGGTCTTTCAACACTTGTTCGGCCGCTTCAATTGCTTTCAAGAAAGCTGCTTTTACTTCTGGTGAAGCAAAGTTATAGACCACCTTGTTCTTAGCAGCTTCAACTTCTGCTAATTTTTGTTTGAGGTACTCATCGTTCAATGCTGCTTTTGGAGATACCAAAACATCAAAGTTGACTTCATGACCTTGGTAACGAAGCGTCAAGGTTTGACGACCAGTCTTTTGAGCATCGTAACCAGAAATTTCAACTCCCTCATCAGTAAAGGAATGTTCTTCCATGGTGTCATTGCTATAAGCCACTGCAAAGCGTCCTTCAGACAAGTCTAAGCTATCACCAACTAGGTAATCTTTTTTCGGTTCCTGACTTACTTCAATTCCCAAAATAGTTTTCGGACTTGCTTCATCTTGGCCAGTGACAGTCACTGACAAATTAGCATTTACTGGTTGTCCCAAATATTGGAGAGTAAGATTCTGTTCTCCCTTATGATGCGTATCAAAACCTGATACTGATACACCTGCGTGAGTTAGGCGAATGAGTTCGTCCTCAGTTCCTCCTTCATACTGAACTCGAAGAACACCACCTCTAAGGTCCAAATCCTCCCCTTCGGCGTAGCTTGTTTTCTTAGGTCCTGTTTCTAGGCTGACTGACTTGATTCTTCTGTCATCTTTTGGAACGGAAACTGCTAGGACATTACTAATTTCCTTGCCTGGCAACTGGGTACGATAATAAAGAAGACCAGATTGATTTGTCAAATCCAATGGTGCACTTGCTAGGTCTCCTCCAACTTCGCTCTTCAAGGTTGCGAGCGGAGTTTGAGAATTTGGATTATCATAAACGGTAATAGTTGCTCCAGCCGGTACATCTGCAAAGCCAACTTGTACCTTGTTATTGCCTAGAGAACGGGCTGCAGCCTTGGCCATCGGAATATTGACACTCTCAGTATCAAGCTTTTCATACATTTTCCAGTTATAGATACGAATAGCCTTCCATGGAGTTCCATTGTCAGAAGTGACAACATTCAAGCGCCAGTCTTGAGCAGTGATTGGTTTATCAAGAGTGATATCTGTCACGTGTGCTTTGTTACCACGGACTTCCTTAGCTAGCTTCCACTCACCATCTGCATCTTTATAATAAAGGTCAAAGTCTTTAGTGTTCATCAAGCCATCGTTAACAGACTCACCACCAGCCCCTGCATGATCCATGACCCATCTAACAACGGTACGTGACTTGGTCAAACGAATATCCACACTACCACTCAACTGAGCTGAAGACCATTTATCTGACAAGCTAGTAATGGTACCGTTCAACATACCTTCAATACCTTCTCCACCTTCAGTCTTAGGGAAAGTACTATCAATAACTGTTGCACCTGGAACGATATTTTCAGCTAGTGGTTTTGGTAGGCTGGTATCTTTTACAGTCATACCCCAATCAAAGGTTGTGGTTGCAGCTTCTGAACGAACTCCATTTTTACCGACTGCTACAACCTTCAGTTCTTGAGTTGTACCCTGAGCACTTGCTGAGCGGCTAACTTTTGGTAGATAAATAGTTGTAGAAGATGAGCCAGTTAGTAATTTCCAGCTGTCTCCATCTTTTTCATAAACTTCATAGAAATCTGCATCCTTGTTGCCTTTAAATTGCACAACTGCTTCCGCTTCTTGGGCATTTTTAAGAGATTGTTTCACTACAGAAAAGCTTGTCGGCGATTGTGGCTCTTGGTGATTGTCCGAGATAGTTAATTGTCCTAGGTTGAACTGATAATCTTTTACAGCACCTTCATGCTCGAAAAATAGTTTGACTGCATAGATGGTTTTACCCGCTAGTGAGCTGAGATCAAATTCTTCATTTGTCCAGTTGTCAGAAAGGGTTAGCTCTTTCCATGCATCTGCATCATCGAATTTGTAGTCTGGAGTTGTAGAGAATGCCATATAAACTTTAGAACCTTTTCCTCCCTTGTGGGCAACACGAAGTTTGGTCTTCTCAGTTACTTCTAACTTAGTAGAATAAAGTCTCACATCCTGATCTGTCTTACCGGCTACATCACCAGAGAATTTAAGGGAATTTCCGCCATTATAGGCATCTGTAAAATCATATTCTGCACGAAGTTTTTCCCCTGTTGAAGTCTGCCACCAGCGCCATGTTGGAAGAACACCTGATACTGAACGATAATTCCACTCAGAATCCTTAGAAACCTTACCATCTACGAACCATTTTTTACCATGACCTGTATTAAAAGAAGTAGTAAAAGTATTACCTACCGCTGGCGTACGGTCCGCAACTAGGTTAGCAATACCATACCAATCTTTGTCACCTGGTTTTTGGCCAGTGGGGTCTCCTTGATAACCTGTAAAGAAGATATCTTCATTTTTATGATAATCTTCACCAGTTTTTCCTAAACTTGTAATGGTATCTGGGGCAAATAAACCAAGAGAAAGGCGCAATTTCCCATTTTCGTCTAAAATGTCATTCCACTTAACCTTTGTCTTGTAGGAACCACCCTGTTGCAATTCCAAACCTGCAAATACATCATAAGGATTACGACCAATCCAGTTGGCAGTTGCAATAGTGTAATCATTTTTAGCCTTATCCCAGTTAAAGTTAGCAAAGAAGTTATCTGCCGGAACCTTATCTCCTTCTGGTTGCATGAATTGGTAGTTGTATTCTCCCAAACCATCTTGATGATAACGTCCATAGTTATAGGTCATGGCATCGTACCAAGAATACTTGATTGGATGGTTTACCTTAGCAGCATATTCCTTGCTATAGAGCATAAACTGGCGCATCTTTTCTCCAAGAGGTTTAACCAAATCTCCAGTTGTTTCTTGGTTGATGAAATAGCCATCATAGCCATAATACTTGGCCATGTCTACCAATTTACGGGCAATTGGGAAGCTACCATCTGCGTCTTGCTTCAAAGCTTCAGCAAATCTTTCTTGATCTGCAATACTATTAGACCAGTTGAAGAAGAGTGTACCGTATACAGGAACCCCGTTACGGTGACCTGCATCAATAACGTCAGGAGTTGGTACGAGACCTTCCCAGAAGACCATTGAATCTAGATATTGCCAATAGTCAAAAGCATAGGCCTTGAACTCTTCTCCACCAACAGAAGCATGGTCTTTTGCTTTAGAATTGGTGTTTGATAAGGCTTGAACTTTTGCTTCCTTGCTAGCTTTTTCATTGACTAAATGACCTGTCCGACGTGAAGCGAGGACAACAGATCCGCGGTTAATAGCATCATCTTCACGAGCACCTGGTTCCCATTTTAACAATTCTTCCCAAGAATTAAATTTGATTTCCTTTGGTTTTAATGTTTTTTCTGTATTTTTAGGGACATCTGGCTGGACTTCTTTTTCAGTCTTATTAGCTTCTGCTGCTGGTTTAGACTCATCCCCTTGGTTAGTTGCTTCGGGCTTTGCTTCTGTTTCCTTGTCAGACTTAGGTTTTGCTTCTGCAGATGGTGTTTCTGCAACCACCTCACTTGCTTTTTCCTCTGGTTTAGCTGCGCTAGCTGCTTCTGCAGTTTCAGTAGTTGCAGCTTCATTGCTTGCTGGCGAAGCAGTTTCAGATGCTATCGCTACTCCTTCTGCCTTTTCTAGCTTGTTTTCTCTAGCATGTTCCCCTTCATTCTGCTTATCAGCTTCATTGGTCGAATGCTCACTCTCTCCTGAAACAAGCTCTGTATTAGCTCCGCTATTTTCAGGAACTGCAGTTTCTTCAGCCAAGGCTGGACCAGCAAATAAAACAGCACCAATCATCAGCGAGCAGGCTCCTACTGATAACTTACGAATACTGTAACGACAACGTCTTTCAAAAAATGGATTCTTCATTTTCTCCTCCTAAAAGATTGATTTTGTTGTTTTCAAGAAAGCGCTTTATATTCTGTGGTTTTTTATCAAACTCTAGAACCATGATAATCACATTTTTATCCTAAAACATTTTTAGACAAAAAACAATAACTGTTTGCACAAATCTAAAATAAGGTTAAAAACTCTTAAAAATAATACACTTATCAATTATAATTTTCTTTTACAAACTTGACATTAACACTTGTTAGATTTACTTTTATCCTTTAAAATAGAATAGGAGATATTCCGCGATTATTTTTCGGAGGAAAAAGAAATGTCCATTAATTGGCAGGAAATTTTATTTCACTTTTTAGGTGGTCTGGGGCTATTCTTATATAGCATCAAGACCATGGGAGACGGTTTACAACAAGCTGCTGGAGATCGCCTTCGTTTTTACATTGACAAATATACTAGTAATCCTTTCTTTGGAGTTCTGGTTGGTATTGGGATGACTGCTCTAATTCAGTCTAGTTCTGGTGTAACAGTTATCACAGTCGGCCTGGTCAGTGCCGGTCTCTTAACCTTACGTCAGGCTATCGGGATTGTCATGGGTGCTAATATTGGGACAACTGTCACATCCTTTCTCATCGGTTTTAAATTAGGTAACTATGCCCTACCTATGCTCTTTATCGGTGCCGTCTGTCTCTTTTTTACAAAAAATCGGACAGTCAATAATATCGGACGCATCCTCTTTGGTGTCGGTGGTATCTTTTTTGCCCTCAATCTCATGAGCGGCGCAATGGCTCCACTCAAGGATTTACAGGTCTTTAAGGACTATATGATTGAGCTAAGTAAGAATCCTGTTTTGGGTGTCTTTGTCGGTACCGGCTTGACCTTGCTAATTCAAGCTTCTTCGGCTACCATTGGGATTTTACAAAACCTCTACGCCGGCAATCTAATTGACCTACAGGGAGCTTTGCCAGTTCTATTTGGTGACAATATCGGGACAACCATTACAGCCATCATTGCCTCTTTAGGGGCTAATATTGCAGCTAAACGGGTAGCAGGAGCTCATGTTGCCTTCAACGTTATCGGAACAGTCGTCTGCGTTATTTTTCTAGTTCCTTTTACTGTCCTGATTCATTGGTTTGAAGCTACGCTAAATCTAGCACCGGAAATGACCATCGCCTTTGCTCACGGAACCTTTAATATTACCAACACCATTGTCCAATTTCCATTTATCGGAGCTCTGGCTTACTTTGTAACCAAGATTATTCCTGGAGAGGACGAGGTTGTCAAATACGAACCCTTATATCTTGATGAACATTTCATCAAACAGGCCCCATCTATCGCTCTAGGAAATGCTAAGAAAGAGCTCTTGCACTTAGGAAACTACGCTGCTAAAGCCTTTGACCTTTCCTATAAGTACATCATTGATTTGGATGAAAAAGTTGCTGAAAAAGGGCATAAAACCGAAGAAGCAATTAACACCATCGATGAGCAATTAACACGTTATCTCATTGCCCTTTCAAGCGAAGCTCTCAGCCAAAAAGAAAGTGAAGTGCTTACCAATATCCTTGATTCCTCCCGTGATTTGGAACGGATTGGAGACCACACGGAGGCTCTACTCAATCTGACTGACTATCTTCAACGGAAAAATGTTGAATTTTCTGATGCCGCCTTGAAAGAATTAGAGGAAGTTTACCGCCAAACTAGTGACTTTATCAAAGATGCTCTGGATAGTGTGGAAAACAATGATATTGAAAAAGCACGCAGTCTTGTAGAACGTCATGAAGCAATCAATAAGATAGAACGTGTTCTCAGAAAAACCCACATCAAACGCCTCAACAAAGGCGAATGTTCAACACAAGCTGGGGTCAACTTTATCGACATCATCTCACACTACACTCGTGTATCAGACCACGCTATGAACCTTGCTGAAAAGGTTTTTGCAGAACAAATCTAAGAACCAAGAAGCTATCCATCATAATTGGATGGCTTTTTACTTTTTCCTAAGCAAGACTAGGCTGAATGAAACTGAAAGAGTATTCTGCAGATATATAGTATATTGAAACTAGAATAGTACACCTCTATTTCTAAAACATTGTTAGAAATCGATTTGACTGTCCTGATCGATTTGTCCTGTTATTATTTCATTTTACTATAGTGGATTAAATTAAAAAAGTATAATGTATTGAATCTATAACAGTACA
>ERZ1023515.125-NODE-125-length-14265-cov-342.537087_pt1 | contig 14265 bp, 9 predicted proteins | sample MGYA00380551_ERZ1023515 | MGnify/ENA primary metagenome ERZ1023515 (study PRJEB33173, sample SAMEA4830293) | metagenome | study: EMG produced TPA metagenomics assembly of the PRJEB25223 data set... | reverse complement strand
ACAAACTCCACGTAAATCCAGCAAACTCAAGCCACTAACAGTTGAAGATAAAGCCTATAACCATGCGCTATCCAAGGAGAGAAGCAAGGTTGAGAACATCTTTGCCAAAGTAAAAACGTTTAAAATGATTTCAACAACCTATCGAAATCATCGTAAACACTTCGGATTACGAATGAATTTGATTGCTGGCATTATCAATCATGAACTAGGATTCTAGTTTTGCAGGAAGTCTATTATTTGGTTAGGTGAATTAGTGAAGCGTTTAGGCAAGTGTCTCTGGTTACGACGTCATGGACTCTAAATCGATTATATTTAGGGGTCATGACTAGTGAAGCAGTTAGCTAGTTCGCATATAAGCGGCTAGCGTCTAACAATTAGGAACTTTAGTTCCAATAACTTTAAGATTACGACGTTTTAGGACATAAATCGATCATATTTATGTCCTAAAACTAGTGAAGCGCCTAGCCAAAGTCCGAATAGGATTTGGCGTTAGTTACTTAGATTGCTTTGCAATCAAGTAACTTTGGCGATTTACATCTTCTCTGGCGCTTCTACTCCAAGCAAGCGAAGGGCTTCTTTGAGAACGACTGCGGTTGCGTAGCTGAGGGCTAGACGGCTGTCGCGTTCTGGGCTTTCATCCAAGATACGTGTATGTGCATAGTATTTGTTAAAGGATTGAGCCAGGCTAATTGCAAATTTAGCAATGATAGAAGGTTCAAAGTTATCTGCCGCACGGTTGATAATACGTGGGAAGTCTTGAATGAGTTTAATGATTTCCCAGCTTTCAGTATCATTCAAGCTATAGTTGCCAGCTGTTTCTGGTTTGAAATCGGCTTTGCGTAAGATAGATTGGATACGAGCGTAGGCATATTGAACGTAAGGTCCAGTTTCACCCTCGAAGGATACCATAGCCTCTAGGTCGAAGTCGTATCCATTTGTACGGTCGGTTTTGAGGTCATAGAATTTAATGGCTCCAACCCCAACAGCATGTGCTACTTGGTCTTTGTTTTCTAGTTCAGGATTTTTAGCCTCGATTTGGACCTTGGCACGGCTAACAGCCTCTGCAACAGTAGGCTCTAGCAAGATGACATTCCCTTTACGAGTAGAGAGTTTCTTCCCTTCTTTTGTAACCAAACCAAAAGGAACGTGAGTAATGTCGTCACTCCAGTCGTAGCCCATCTCTTGCAAGACAGCTTTGAGCTGTTTAAAGTGGGCAGATTGCTCTTGACCAACGACGTAGATAGATTTAGCAAATTGGTATTCATTTTTACGGTAGAGGGCTGCAGCCAAGTCACGTGTGATATAGAGAGTTGCACCATCAGACTTCTTGATGAGGGCTGGATGTTCAATTCCATATTTCTCAAGATTCACAACTTGGGCACCTTCTGATTCAAGAAGTAGTCCTTTTTCAGAAAGAATGTCTACAACTGCATCCATCTTATCATTGTAGAAGGCTTCTCCGTTATAGCTGTCAAATTCAACCTTCAATTCATTGTAAAGGCGGTTAAATTCCACTAAACTTTCATCGCGGAACCATTGCCAAAGAGCGAGAGCTTCCTCATCTCCATTTTCAAGTTTACGGAACCATTCGCGCGCTTCTTCATCCAAGCTAGGGTCATTTTCAGCTTCAGCGTTGATGCGGACATAGAGTTTAAGGAGTTCATCGATTGGATGAGCTTTTACAGCTTCTTCGTCGCCCCATTTTTTGTAGGCAACAATCAACATCCCAAATTGTTTACCCCAGTCTCCCAAATGGTTGACCTTGACCGTTTGATAACCGATTTTTTGGAAAATATGTGACAAGCTATCTCCGATAACAGTTGAACGCAGGTGGCCAATAGAAAATGGTTTAGCGATATTCGGACTAGACATGTCGATAACAACATTTTCTTGTTTGCCAATATTTTGGTCAGCATAGTGTTCTTTTTCAGTGGTAACAGCTTGCAATACTTGAGCAGAAATGGCAGATTTATCAAGGAAAAAGTTAACGTAAGGTCCTGTTGCGACAACTTTTTCAAAGGCTTGGCTGTTCATTTTTTCAGCCAGTTCAGCCGCAATCATTTGTGGTGCTTTACGTTCGACTTTGGCAAGAGAAAAAGCAGGGAAAGCGATGTCACCCATTTCTGAGTTTTTAGGGGTTTCCAGTAACTTTAAAATAGCCTCTTGGTCCAGGCTATCAATGATGCTAGCCAATTCGCTAGCAATCAATTCTTTTGTATTCATTAAGAGCTCCTTTTTGGACTTTTCTACTATTTTATCACAATTTTAAAGAAAGAAGAAAAAATTTTTGAAATCTCCTGTTTTTTTGGTATAATATGGTTATAAATATAGTTATAAATATGCACGCAAGAGGATTTTATGAGAAAAAGAGATCGTCATCAGTTAATAAAAAAAATGATTACTGAGGAGAAATTAAGTACACAAAAAGAAATTCAAGATCGGTTGGAGGCGCACAATGTTTGTGTGACGCAGACAACCTTGTCTCGTGATTTGCGCGAAATCGGCTTGACCAAGGTCAAGAAAAATGATATGGTGTATTATGTACTAGTAAATGAGACAGAAAAGATTGATTTGGTGGAATTTTTGTCTCATCATTTAGAAGGTGTTGCAAGAGCAGAGTTTACCTTGGTGCTTCATACCAAATTGGGAGAAGCCTCTGTTTTGGCAAATATTGTAGATGTAAACAAGGATGAATGGATTTTAGGAACAGTTGCTGGTGCCAATACCTTATTGGTTATTTGTCGAGATCAGCACGTTGCCAAACTCATGGAAGATCGTTTGCTAGATTTGATGAAAGATAAGTAAGGTCTTGGGAGTTGCTCTCAAGACTTATTTTTGAAAAGGAGAGACAGAAAATGGCGATAGAAAAGCTATCACCCGGCATGCAACAGTATGTGGATATTAAAAAGCAATATCCAGATGCTTTTTTGCTCTTTCGGATGGGTGATTTTTATGAATTATTTTATGAGGATGCGGTCAATGCTGCGCAGATTCTGGAAATTTCCTTAACGAGTCGCAACAAGAATGCCGACAATCCGATCCCTATGGCGGGTGTTCCCTATCATTCTGCCCAACAGTATATCGATGTCTTGATTGAGCAGGGTTATAAGGTGGCTATCGCAGAGCAGATGGAAGATCCTAAACAAGCAGTTGGGGTTGTTAAACGAGAGGTTGTTCAGGTCATTACGCCAGGGACAGTGGTCGATAGCAGTAAGCCGGACAGTCAGAATAATTTTTTGGTTGCCATAGACCGCGAAGGCAATCAATTTGGCCTAGCTTATATGGATTTGGTGACGGGTGACTTTTATGTGACAGGTCTTTTGGATTTCACGCTGGTTTGTGGGGAAATCCGTAACCTCAAGGCTCGAGAAGTGGTGTTGGGTTATGACTTGTCTGAGGAAGAAGAACAAATCCTCAGCCGCCAGATGAATCTGGTACTCTCTTATGAAAAAGAAAGCTTTGAAGACCTTCATTTATTGGATTTGCGATTGGCAACGGTGGAGCAAACGGCATCTAGTAAGCTGCTCCAGTATGTTCATCGGACTCAGATGAGGGAATTGAACCACCTCAAACCTGTTATCCGCTACGAAATTAAGGATTTCTTGCAGATGGATTATGCGACCAAGGCTAGTCTGGATTTGGTTGAGAATGCTCGCTCAGGTAAGAAACAAGGCAGTCTTTTCTGGCTTTTGGATGAAACCAAAACGGCTATGGGGATGCGTCTCTTGCGTTCTTGGATTCATCGCCCCTTGATTGATAAGGAACGAATCGTCCAACGTCAAGAAGTAGTGCAGGTCTTTCTCGACCATTTCTTTGAGCGTAGTGACTTGACAGACAGTCTCAAGGGTGTTTATGACATTGAGCGCTTGGCTAGTCGTGTTTCTTTTGGCAAAACCAATCCAAAGGATCTCTTGCAGTTGGCGACTACCTTGTCTAGTGTGCCACGGATTCGTGCGATTTTAGAAGGGATGGAGCAACCTACTCTAGCCTATCTCATCGCACAACTGGATGCAATCCCTGAGTTGGAGAGTTTGATTAGCGCAGCGATTGCTCCTGAAGCTCCTCATGTGATTACAGATGGGGGAATTATCCGGACTGGATTTGATGAGACTTTAGACAAGTATCGTTGCGTTCTCAGAGAAGGGACTAGCTGGATTGCTGAGATTGAGGCTAAGGAGCGAGAAAACTCTGGTATCAGCACGCTCAAGATTGACTACAATAAAAAGGATGGCTACTATTTTCATGTGACCAATTCGCAACTAGGAAATGTGCCAGCCCACTTTTTTCGCAAGGCGACGCTGAAAAACTCAGAACGCTTTGGAACCGAAGAATTAGCCCGTATCGAGGGAGATATGCTTGAGGCGCGTGAGAAGTCAGCCAACCTCGAATACGAAATATTTATGCGCATTCGTGAAGAGGTCGGCAAGTACATCCAGCGTTTACAAACTCTAGCCCAAGGAATTGCGACGGTTGATGTCTTACAGAGTCTGGCGGTTGTGGCTGAAACCCAGCATTTGATTCGACCTGAGTTTGGTGACGATTCACAAATTGATATCCGGAAAGGGCGCCATGCTGTCGTTGAAAAGGTTATGGGGGCTCAGACCTATATTCCAAATACGATTCAGATGGCAGAAGATACCAGTATTCAACTGATTACAGGGCCAAACATGAGTGGGAAGTCTACCTATATGCGTCAGTTAGCCATGACGGCGGTTATGGCCCAGCTGGGTTCCTATGTTCCTGCTGAAAGTGCCCATTTACCGATTTTTGATGCGATTTTTACCCGTATCGGAGCAGCAGATGACTTGGTTTCGGGTCAGTCAACCTTTATGGTGGAGATGATGGAGGCCAATAATGCCATTTCGCATGCGACCAAGAACTCTCTCATTCTCTTTGATGAATTGGGACGTGGAACTGCAACTTATGACGGGATGGCTCTTGCTCAGTCCATCATCGAATATATCCATGAGCACATCGGAGCTAAGACCCTCTTTGCGACCCACTACCATGAGTTGACTAGTCTGGAGTCTAGTTTACAACACTTGGTCAATGTCCACGTGGCAACTTTGGAGCAGGATGGGCAGGTCACCTTCCTTCACAAGATTGAACCGGGACCAGCTGATAAATCCTACGGTATCCATGTTGCCAAGATTGCTGGCTTGCCAGCAGACCTTTTAGCAAGGGCGGATAAGATTTTGACTCAGCTAGAGAATCAAGGAACAGAGAGTCCTCCTCCCATGAGACAAACTAGTGCTGTCACTGAACAGATTTCACTCTTTGATAGGGCAGAAGAGCATCCTATCCTAGCAGAATTAGCTAAACTGGATGTGTATAATATGACACCTATGCAGGTTATGAATGTCTTAGTAGAGTTAAAACAGAAACTATAAAACCAAGACTCACTAGTTAATCTAGCTGTATCAAGGAGACTTCTTTGACAATTCTCCACTTTTTTGCTAGAATAACATCACACAAACAGAATGAAAAGGAGCTGACGCATTGTCGCTCCCTTTTGTCTATTTTTTAAGGAGAAAGTATGCTGATTCAGAAAATAAAAACCTACAAGTGGCAGGCCCTGGCTTCGCTCCTGATGACAGGCTTGATGGTTGCTAGTTCACTTCTGCAACCGCGTTATCTGCAGGAAGTCTTAGGCGCCCTCCTTACTGGGAAATATGAAGCTATTTATAGTATCGGGGCTTGGTTGATTGGTGTGGCCGTAATCGGTCTAGTTGCTGGTGGACTCAATGTTGTCCTCGCAGCCTATATTGCCCAAGGAGTTTCATCCGACCTTCGGGAGGATGCCTTCCGTAAAATTCAAACCTTTTCTTATGCTGATATTGAACAATTTAATGCGGGAAATCTAGTCGTTCGAATGACAAATGATATCAACCAGATTCAGAACGTTGTCATGATGACCTTCCAGATTCTTTTCAGACTTCCCCTCTTGTTCATCGGTTCGTTTATCCTAGCGGTTCAAACCTTACCTTCTCTGTGGTGGGTGATTGTTCTCATGGTAGTCTTGATTTTTGGTTTGACTGCTGTCATGATGGGAATGATGGGGCCTCGTTTTGCCAAGTTTCAAACCCTTCTTGAGCGCATCAATGCCATTGCCAAGGAAAATTTACGTGGCGTTCGTGTGGTCAAGTCCTTTGTCCAAGAAAAAGAGCAATTTGCTAAGTTTACAGATGTCTCAGACGAGCTTCTTGGTCAAAACCTTTACATTGGTTATGCCTTTTCAGTAGTGGAACCCTTTATGATGTTGGTTGGTTACGGGGCGGTCTTCCTCTCTATTTGGCTGGTCGCGGGAATGGTTCAATCGGATCCGTCTGTTGTTGGTTCCATCGCTTCTTTTGTTAATTACCTAAGCCAGATTATCTTTACCATTGTTATGGTTGGATTTTTGGGAAATTCTGTCAGCCGTGCCATGATTTCCATGCGTCGTATTCGAGAAATTCTTGACGCAGAGCCAGCTATGACCTTCAAGGATATCCCAGATGAAGAGTTGGTTGGAAGTCTTAGCTTTGAAAATGTGACCTTTACCTATCCAATGGACAAGGAACCGATGCTGAAAGATGTGAGCTTTACTATTGAACCTGGTCAAATGGTTGGTGTAGTTGGAGCGACTGGTGCAGGAAAGTCAACTTTGGCTCAATTGATTCCACGTCTCTTTGATCCACAGGACGGGGCCATTAAAATCGGTGGCAAGGATATTCGAGAAGTGAGTGAAGGAACCCTGCGTAAAACAGTTTCCATCGTTCTCCAACGTGCCATTCTTTTTAGTGGAACGATTGCAGATAACTTGAGACAGGGGAAGGGAAATGCTACTCTATTTGAAATGGAGCGCGCAGCCAATATTGCCCAGGCTAGTGAATTCATTCATCGTATGGAGAAAACCTTTGAAAGTCCAGTTGAAGAACGGGGAACCAATTTCTCTGGTGGACAAAAACAAAGGATGTCGATTGCGCGTGGGATTGTCAGCAATCCACGTATTCTGATTTTTGACGATTCGACCTCAGCCTTGGATGCCAAATCAGAGCGCTTGGTGCAAGAAGCTTTGAATAAGGATTTGAAGGGTACGACAACCATTATTATTGCTCAAAAAATTAGCTCGGTTGTCCATGCAGACAAGATCTTGGTTCTAAATCAAGGACGATTGATTGGTCAAGGCACGCATGCAGACTTGGTTGCCAACAATGCCGTTTACCGTGAAATCTATGAAACACAGAAATGAAAGACAAACTATAAGAAAAGTCAATAGTTTTATCTAAACTATTTCTTATTTCAATTTGATGATTTGGCGATGATTTTAGAGCACGGCAAAAAGCCCTTGAAAAAGTCCATTTTTTCAAAGGTAATCCTGTGTTAATTTCAGAAATTACATCACTTTTTGTTCGTCAAATGGCAGCTCTTTTTTAGGATATAAAACAGGGTTCGGATAAGTTTTTTTGCAAGGTGGATGATGGCTACATTGTAATGTTTTCCTTATTCTAACTTAGTCTTAAGATAGGCCTTAAAAGCAGGTGAAAAGCGAGGGCATGCTTTGGCAGCTTGTATGAGTACCTACCGCAGATGAGGGGAACCCCGTTTGACCATTCTTCCTGCTAAATCAATCTGACCTGACTGATAAATAGAAGAATCCAGTCCAGCGAAAGCTTGTAATTGAGCAGGATTATCAAAGGCATGAATATTTCGAATCTCGGCTAAAATGACCGCCCCTAAACGATCCCCAATCCCAGTAACCGTCGTGATGATCGAGTTGAACTCAGCCATCAAGTCATTGACACATGTTTCCGCCTTGTCAATGAGCCTCTTGTAATGTTTGATGATTTCATTACACGAGATAAAACGTCTATGCGTTATCAAACTCATTACCAATTGAAACAAAAAGCTGTGGTTAGATCCTTTCGGAAATCGTCAAGCGATTGGAGGAAATGAACTAATCCACAGTGGCTTATTCCAAGTATACCACTTGGGCTTTGGCAGTAGCTAACTGCGCTAAATATAATATAAGGAGGAGTAAAATGAAGACAGTTCAATTTTTTTGGCATTATTTTAAGGTCTACAAGTTCTCATTTGTAGTTGTCATCCTGATGATTGTTCTGGCGACTTTTGCCCAAGCCCTCTTTCCAGTCTTTTCTGGACAAGCGGTGACGCAGCTAGCCAATTTAGTTCAAGCTTATCAAAATGGCAATCCAGAACTTATATGGCAAAGCCTATCAGGAATCATGGTCAATCTTGGCCTGCTGGTTTTGGTTCTATTTATCTCTAGTGTAATATACATGTGTCTCATGACGCGCGTGATTGCAGAATCGACCAACGAGATGCGCAAAGGTCTCTTTGGTAAGCTTGCTCAGTTGACGGTTTCTTTCTTTGACCGTCGACAAGATGGCGATATCCTGTCTCATTTTACCAGTGATTTGGATAATATCCTCCAAGCCTTTAACGAAAGCTTGATTCAGGTCATGAGCAATATTGTTTTATACATTGGTCTGATTCTTGTCATGTTTTCGAGAAATGTGACGCTGGCTCTCATCACCATTGCCAGCACCCCATTGGCTTTCCTTATGCTGATTTTCATCGTGAAAATGGCACGCAAATACACCAACCTCCAGCAGAAAGAGGTAGGGAAGCTCAACGCCTATATGGATGAGAGCATCTCAGGCCAAAAAGCCGTGATTGTGCAAGGAATTCAAGAGGATATGATGGCAGGATTTCTTGAACAAAATGAGCGCGTGCGCAAGGCAACCTTTAAAGGAAGAATGTTCTCAGGAATTCTTTTCCCTGTCATGAATGGGATGAGCCTGATTAATACAGCCATCGTCATCTTTGCTGGTTCGGCTGTACTTTTGAATGATAAGTCTATTGAAACAAGTACAGCCCTAGGTTTGATTGTTATGTTTGCACAATTTTCACAGCAGTACTACCAGCCTATTATCCAAGTTGCAGCGAGTTGGGGAAGCCTTCAGTTGGCCTTTACTGGAGCTGAACGAATTCAGGAAATGTTTGATGCAGAGGAGGAAATCCGACCTGAAAAGGCTCCAACCTTCACTAAGTTGCAAGAAAGTGTTGAAATCAGTCATATCGATTTTTCATACTTGCCTGATAAACCTATTTTGAAAGATGTCAGCATTTCTGCCCCTAAAGGCCAGATGACAGCAGTTGTTGGGCCGACAGGTTCAGGAAAAACGACTATTATGAACCTCATCAATCGCTTTTATGATGTTGATGCTGGTGGTATTTATTTTGATGGTAAAGACATTCGTGGCTATGACTTAGATAGTCTTAGAAGCAAGGTGGGAATTGTATTGCAAGATTCGGTCTTGTTTAGCGGAACGATTCGAGACAATATCCGATTTGGTGTGCCAGATGCTAGTCAGGAAATGGTTGAGGTAGCAGCAAAAGCAACCCACATTCACGACTATATCGAAAGTTTGCCTGATAAGTACGATACTCTTATTGATGATGACCAGAGCATCTTTTCAACAGGGCAGAAGCAATTGATTTCAATCGCTCGAACCCTGATGACAGATCCAGAAGTTCTCATTCTCGATGAAGCAACTTCAAACGTAGATACGGTGACAGAAAGCAAGATTCAGCATGCCATGGAGGTGGTTGTAGCAGGTAGAACTAGTTTCGTCATTGCCCACCGCTTGAAAACCATTCTCAATGCAGATCAGATTATTGTCCTTAAAGATGGAGAAGTCATTGAACGTGGTAACCACCATGAACTTTTGAAGCTAGGTGGCTTTTATTCAGAACTCTATCACAATCAATTTGTTTTCGAATAAGAAAGAAGTTGTCCTATGTGGGCAGCTTTTTCTTGTCCATAAAAAATGTTTATCACAGCCTTAAAAAAAACATATTAGACGAAAGTCATTTTGAGTGATATGATAGGACTATCGTTAGCATTCGAAAGGAGAGGCATCATGGCTAGAACGGTTGTAGGAGTTACTGCAAATCTATGTCCCGTAGACGCAGAAGGCAAAATCATTCATTCATCTGTATCTTGTAGATTCGCAGAGATCATTCGTCAAGTCGGTGGTCTCCCTTTAGTCATTCCTGTTGGTGATGAGTCAGTTGTGCGTGATTATGTGGAAATGATTGACAAACTCATTTTGACAGGAGGCCAAAATGTTCATCCTCAGTTTTATGGAGAGAAAAAGACCGTCGAGAGCGATGATTACAATCTGGTCCGTGACGAATTTGAATTGGCGCTCTTGAAGGAAGCGCTTCGTCAGAATAAACCAATTATGGCAATCTGTCGCGGTGTCCAACTTGTCAATGTTGCCTTTGGTGGAACCCTCAATCAAGAAATCGAAGGTCACTGGCAAGGACTACCTTTCGGGACATCTCACTCTATTGAGACAGTAGAAGGAAGCGTGGTGGCTAAGCTATTTGGGAAAGAAAGTCAGGTCAATTCAGTCCATCGTCAAAGCATTAAAGATTTGGCACCCAATTTCCGTGTAACTGCTATTGATTCAAGAGACCAAACTATTGAAGCGATTGAGTCTATCGACGAGCACCGCATTATCGGTTTACAGTGGCATCCAGAGTTTCTGGTTAATGAAGAAGATGGCAATTTAGAATTATTTGAGTATTTATTGAATGAACTGTAACGATTGGAACATCTGGTCGTTCTTTCTTTTATTTTTTCAAAATTTTTAGAATGTGGTATTTTACGCAAACGTTTGAATTCTGATAAAAATTGGAGAAATTCGACAAAAAAACTTGAAAAAAACGAAGGTAAGCGTTATGATAGAAAAGAAGAAATATTGGAGGAAGAACATGTCACATATTAAATTTGATTATTCAAAAGTTTTAGACAAATTTGTTGCACCACATGAAGTGGAATACATGCAATCACAAGTAACAGCAGCAGATGAATTGATCCGTAAAGGAACTGGTGCTGGTAGCGACTTCTTGGGATGGTTGGACCTTCCTGAAAAATACGATCGCGAAGAATTTGACCGCATCTTGAAAGCTGCTGAGCAAATCAAGTCAGACAGCGATGTTTTGGTTGTGATCGGTATTGGTGGATCTTACCTTGGTGCAAAAGCAGCAATCGACTTCTTGAATCACCATTTTGCTAACTTGCAAACAAAAGAAGAACGCAAAGCTCCACAAATCCTTTACGCAGGAAACTCAATCTCATCTACTTACCTTGCTGACTTGGTAGAGTATGTTGCAGACAAAGACTTCTCAGTAAACGTAATTTCTAAATCAGGTACAACAACTGAACCAGCGATTGCTTTCCGTGTCTTTAAAGAACTCTTGGTTAAGAAATACGGTCAAGAAGAAGCTAACAAACGTATCTATGCAACAACTGACCGCCAAAAGGGTGCTGTTAAGGTTGAAGCAGACGCTAACGGTTGGGGAACATTTGTTGTTCCAGATGATATCGGTGGACGCTTCTCAGTATTGACAGCCGTTGGTTTGCTTCCAATCGCAGCATCAGGAGCTGACATCAAAGCTCTTATGGAAGGTGCGAATGCAGCTCGCAAAGACTACACTTCAGACAAAATCTCTGAAAACGAAGCTTACCAATACGCAGCTGTTCGTAACATCCTTTATCGTAAAGGCTATGCAACTGAGATCTTGGTAAACTATGAGCCATCACTTCAATACTTCTCAGAATGGTGGAAACAATTGGCTGGTGAATCAGAAGGAAAAGACCAAAAAGGTATCTACCCAACTTCAGCCAACTTCTCAACTGACTTGCACTCACTTGGTCAATTTATCCAAGAAGGAACTCGTATCATGTTTGAAACAGTTGTCCGTGTTGACAAACCTCGTAAAAACGTGCTTATTCCTACTTTGGAAGAAGACCTTGACGGACTTGGTTACCTTCAAGGAAAAGACGTTGACTTTGTAAACAAAAAAGCAACTGACGGTGTTCTTCTTGCCCACACAGATGGTGATGTACCAAACATGTATGTGACTCTTCCAGAGCAAGACGCTTTCACTCTTGGTTACACTATCTACTTCTTCGAATTGGCAATTGCCCTTTCAGGTTACTTGAATGCTATCAACCCATTTGACCAACCAGGTGTTGAAGCTTATAAACGTAACATGTTTGCCCTTCTTGGAAAACCAGGATTTGAAGAATTGAGCAAAGAACTTAACGCACGTCTATAATAGAAGAAAAGAGTGGTTTGCCCACTCTTTTTACTCTCTTTATCCATAGAAATTGGACTCAGCCAAGACTTGTGATATAATATAGAAAGCAAAAAGGCAGACGCCTAGATAATAGGAGAAACTATGTCAAAAGATATCCGCGTACGTTACGCACCAAGTCCAACAGGACTACTACACATCGGAAATGCTCGTACAGCATTGTTTAATTACTTGTATGCGCGCCATCATGGTGGAACATTTCTCATCCGTATCGAAGATACTGACCGTAAACGCCATGTCGAGGATGGTGAACGTTCACAACTTGAAAACCTTCGCTGGTTAGGCATGGATTGGGATGAAAGTCCAGAATCACATGAGAATTATCGCCAGTCTGAGCGTTTGGACTTGTATCAAAAATACATTGACCAACTATTAGCTGAAGGAAAAGCCTATAAATCTTACGTTACAGAAGAAGAGTTGGCAGCTGAACGTGAACGTCAAGAAGTAGCTGGCGAAACACCACGCTACATCAATGAATACCTTGGTATGAGTGAAGAAGAAAAAGCAGCTTACATCGCAGAACGTGAAGCAGCAGGGATCATCCCAACTGTTCGTTTGGCTGTCAATGAGTCAGGTATCTACAAGTGGCATGATATGGTCAAAGGTGATATCGAATTTGAAGGTGGCAATATCGGCGGTGACTGGGTTATCCAAAAGAAAGACGGTTACCCAACTTACAACTTTGCCGTTGTTATCGATGACCACGATATGCAAATCTCTCATGTTATCCGTGGAGATGACCATATTGCTAATACACCAAAACAGCTTATGGTCTATGAAGCTCTTGGTTGGGAAGCTCCAGAGTTCGGTCACATGACCTTGATTATCAACTCTGAGACTGGTAAGAAGTTATCTAAACGTGATACTAATACACTTCAATTTATCGAAGATTACCGAAAGAAAGGTTACCTTCCAGAAGCAGTCTTTAACTTTATTGCTCTTCTTGGTTGGAACCCAGGTGGTGAAGATGAGATTTTCTCTCGTGAAGAACTCATTAAACTTTTTGATGAAAACCGCCTCAGCAAGTCACCAGCAGCCTTTGATCAGAAAAAATTAGACTGGATGAGCAATGATTATATCAAGAATGCAGACCTTGAAACCATCTTTGAAATGGCAAAACCATTCTTAGAGGAAGCAGGCCGTTTGACTGACAAGGCTGAAAAATTAGTTGAGCTCTATAAACCACAAATAAAATCAGTAGATGAGATTATCCCATTGACAGATCTTTTCTTCTCAGATTTCCCAGAATTGACAGAAGCAGAGCGCGAAGTCATGACGGGTGAAACAGTTCCAACAGTTCTTGAAGCATTCAAAGCAAAACTTGAAGCGATGACAGATGATGAATTTGTGACAGAAAATATCTTCCCACAAATTAAAGCAGTCCAAAAAGAAACAGGTATTAAAGGGAAAAATCTTTTCATGCCTATTCGTATCGCAGTTTCAGGCGAAATGCATGGGCCAGAATTACCAGATACAATTTTCTTGCTTGGACGTGAAAAATCAATTCAGCATATCGAAAACATTCTAAAAGAAATCTCTAAATAAAGAGGATACAATAATGGACATCTGGGAAAAGATGTACGAAGAAGCACAGAAACTATACAATCCACATGAAGTATCAGACTTTGTTTATGCCAATCATGTTGTAGCTGCAGTAGAAGCAGAAGATGGACAAATATTTACAGGATTCTGTATGGAGGGAACCTGTGGTGTTTTCCATCTCTGCGCAGAACGGGCGGCCCTCTTCAATATGTACCAATTTTCAGGACAAACTAAGGTTAAGAAAGTATTAGCCTTTCGAGATAAACCACCTTATGGTGGAAGTTCAGCCATGCCTTGCGGTGCTTGTAGAGAATTCCTTTTAGAGCTTAATGCTGAAAATAAAGATGCAGAATTCATGATGGACTATAATATAAGAAAAACAGTTAAAGTCGCAGAACTAATCCCTTATTGGTGGGGAGAAGAACGTGCTTCTAAGTTTAATGAGCGATAGAAGAGTCAGTATAATTCTGGCTTTTTTTACTATAAGTTGAAAAAATAAAAAAAGTTTAAAAAAGGTGTTGACAAAGTTTGAAAAGACTGTATAATAGT
>ERZ1023515.115-NODE-115-length-15712-cov-5.723957_pt1 | contig 15712 bp, 15 predicted proteins | sample MGYA00380551_ERZ1023515 | MGnify/ENA primary metagenome ERZ1023515 (study PRJEB33173, sample SAMEA4830293) | metagenome | study: EMG produced TPA metagenomics assembly of the PRJEB25223 data set... | reverse complement strand
AGTTCCAGACCCTAATAAGACTCTAAATGAAGGTGCGATTGAACCATGGGAACCTACGAGCTCTGATTTTTACCCAACTTTATTAAAACGCGTATGCGAAGTATATAAAATTAATATGGATAAGCCATATAAAAAGTTGACTGATAGACAGAAAAACATATTAATGAATGGTTCAGGTGATAAAGAAATTGATTTCTCTTTCCACAGTCGTAACGGTGGGACACGTCATAGAAGAATGAAATTCGAGGGTGTTGTTGCCAACATTGACCGTCGTTATCATGAATCACCATCGGAATATACACGTGAAGTAATGAGTAAATACATGACTGAACTGCCTTGCGAAACTTGTCACGGTAAACGTTTAAGTAAAGAAGCGCTATCTGTTTACGTTGGTGGATATAATATTGGAGAAGTTGTCGAATATTCTATCAAGAATGCATTAAATTACTATGAAAATATTGAGCTTTCAGAACAAGATAGAGCTATTGCAAATCAAATTTTAAAAGAAATCATTTCAAGATTGTCATTTCTAAATAATGTTGGATTAGAATATTTAACACTTAATCGTGCGTCAGGCACTCTTTCTGGTGGTGAAGCACAACGTATTCGATTAGCGACACAAATCGGTTCACGCTTAACAGGGGTACTTTATGTGCTTGACGAACCCTCTATTGGTTTACACCAACGTGATAATGATCGTCTGATAAGTACATTAAAAGAAATGCGAGATTTGGGCAATACACTTATTGTTGTTGAACATGATGATGACACTATGCGAGCAGCTGATTATCTCGTAGATGTCGGTCCTGGTGCAGGTAATCATGGTGGTGAAATCGTCTCTAGTGGCACACCAAGTAAAGTCATGAAAGATAAGAAATCTTTAACAGGACAATATTTAAGCGGTAAGAAACGTATCGACGTTCCTGAACATCGTCGAGAAGTAACTGATCGCAAAATTAGTATCAAAGGTGCACGAAGTAATAACTTAAAAGGTGTAGATGTAGATATTCCATTGTCTGTAATGACAGTTGTAACAGGTGTGTCTGGTTCAGGTAAAAGTTCACTAGTTAATGAAGTATTATATAAATCATTAGCTCAAAAAATAAATAAATCTAAAGTTAAACCGGGCGCCTTTGACAGTATTGAAGGTATTGATCAATTAGATAAAATTATTGAAATTGACCAATCTCCTATCGGTAGAACGCCACGTTCTAATCCAGCCACTTATACTGGCGTATTTGATGATATACGTGATGTATTTGCTCAAACTAATGAAGCGAAAATTCGTGGTTATCAAAAAGGACGCTTTAGCTTTAATGTTAAAGGTGGGCGTTGTGAAGCTTGTAAAGGTGATGGCATTATTAAAATTGAAATGCACTTTTTACCTGATGTGTATGTTCCATGCGAAGTTTGTGATGGAAAACGCTATAACCGTGAAACATTAGAAGTTACTTATAAAGGTAAGAATATTGCTGAAGTGCTCGAAATGACAGTGGAAGAAGCAACGTATTTCTTTGAAAACATTCCTAAAATACATCGTAAATTACAAACACTTGTAGATGTTGGTTTAGGTTACATCACGCTTGGACAACAAGCTACAACACTATCAGGAGGAGAAGCACAACGTGTTAAATTAGCATCTGAATTGCATAAACGTTCAACTGGTCGTTCCATCTATATTCTTGATGAACCTACAACCGGTTTGCACGTCGATGATATTAGTCGTTTGCTAAAAGTGCTTAATCGTCTAGTCGAAAACGGTGACACAGTTGTGATTATTGAACATAATCTAGATGTCATTAAAACAGCAGATCATATTATTGATCTAGGACCTGAAGGTGGCGATGGTGGTGGTACACTAGTAGCTACTGGTACACCAGAAGAGATTGCAAATGTTGAATCATCATACACAGGTAAATATTTAAAAACGGTACTTGAACGAGATAAAGTAGAATAAATTAAATTATAGATTATGGAAATTAATAGTAATTTAAGGGGTCATAGATATCTCGCATTAATTGACTTAACTGAGAAGACGCTCATATCGAGCTTTTCTCAGTTTTTTTAATAACTAAACATCAAACTCAACAAAGGGAATTGTAATAAGAAATTCAATAAGTGAGGTTAAGTAATCCAATACAAACTATATGTTGTTCCCTTAATCATTTAAAAGCAATCTAAGGTGTATATGAAACAAATATATTAGGATTTCTTCTTTTTTATATTAATCTTGTCTTTATTTTTGATATGATAATAGGTGAATGAATTCAAGTGAAAATTTTGAGGTGAACTCATGTTAACGACAGAGAAATTAGTCAAATTACTTAAATTAGAATTGTTTACAGGTGAAAAAGGATTACATAAACCTATTAAAAATACGGATATTTCTAGACCAGGTCTAGAAATGGCTGGATATTTTTCACACTATGCTGCAGACCGAATTCAATTACTAGGTACTACAGAATTATCGTTTTATAATTTGTTACCAGACGAGGAACGTCATGGACGTATGAGAAAATTATGTCGTCCTGAAACACCTGCAATTATTGTGACAAGAGGATTAGAACCTCCGCAAGAGCTGATTGATGCCGCTCAAGAAATGGATACACCACTCATCGTATCAAAGGATGCAACTACAAGTTTAATGAGTCGATTAACGACCTTCCTTGAACATGAATTAGCTAAGACAACATCATTACATGGTGTGTTAGTCGATGTTTATGGTGTGGGTGTGTTAATCACTGGAGATTCTGGTATAGGTAAGAGTGAGACTGCACTTGAATTAGTGAAACGAGGTCATCGACTCGTAGCTGATGATAACGTAGAAATTCGTGAAATAACTAAAGATGAATTAATAGGGACACCACCTAAATTAATTGAGCACTTACTAGAAATTAGGGGTCTCGGTATCATCAATGTCATGACATTATTTGGAGCGGGGTCAATCCTCACACAAAAACAAATTCGTCTTAACATTAACCTTGAAAATTGGGATAAAGATAAACTGTATGACCGAGTTGGATTGAATGAAGAAACATTACAAATTCTTGATACAGAAATCACTAAAAAAACAATTCCTGTAAGACCAGGACGAAATGTTGCAGTCATTATAGAAGTCGCAGCGATGAATTATCGTTTAAATATAATGGGGATTAATACAGCTGAAGAATTTAATCAACGTTTAAATGAAGAAATCTTAAAAAAAGGTCATCAAAGCAAGGAGAACTAGAACATGCTTTTTAATCTGAATTATATTGATCCTACTGCATTTAGCATAGGTCCACTTTCAATAAAATGGTACGGTATCATTATTGCGGTAGGAATCCTTATTGGTTATTTCATAGCTCAAGAAAGCTTGAAATATGTTGGTTTACATAAAGATACGCTTGTTGACGTCATCTTTTACAGTGCCATCTTTGGGTTTATCACTGCACGTATTTATTTCGTGATTTTTCAATGGCCATATTACGCCCAAAACCCTTTTGAAATTCCAATGATATGGCATGGCGGTATTGCAATACATGGTGGTCTTTTAGGTGGATTTATCACTGGTATTATTGTATGTAAAATTAAAAATTTAAATCCATTTCAAATTGGTGACATTGTGGCACCAAGCATTATTTTAGCTCAAGGTATTGGACGTTGGGGTAACTTTATGAATCATGAAGCTCATGGGGGTCCAGTCTCAAGAACCTTTTTAGAAAATTTACATATTCCAGAGTTTATTATTCGTAATATGTATATTGAAGGGATATACTACCATCCAACATTCTTATATGAATCTATATGGGATATATTGGGATTCATCATATTAATTACAATTAGAAAGCATCTTCGCGTAGGTGAAACATTCACACTGTATTTAATATGGTATTCAATTGGACGTTTCTTTGTAGAGGGGTTAAGAACGGATAGTTTAATGCTAACAAGTCATATTAGAGTAGCGCAATTGGTATCAGTTATTTTAATCATAATTGGTTTGGTTATTTTAATTTATCGTCGCATTAAATACCAGCCACCATTGTACAAAGAAGCAGGTCCGTTAACTTGGAATAGCTCTAAGGCGAAAGTGAAATCATGAGACGGTTAACTAAAGAAGACCATCATAAGATTAATCCGCTATGGCGGATTTATAGTTTAGTACGTTTTCCCAAAGTATTTACCAATACATTGCTTATTGAATTATGTCGTTTTATACCAAATTTAAAATGGAAACGTTGGATATATATTAATCTATTGAACATGACCATTGGACAACATACTGCTATTGCCTATAAAGTAATGCTTGACATCTTTTATCCGCAACTCATTACAATTGGCAATAATTCTGTAATTGGTTATAATACAACAATATTAACGCACGAAGTATTAGTGGATGAATATCGCTATGGCCCAGTGTACATTGGTGACCATACATTAATTGGTGCAAATTCGACCATTCTACCAGGTGTACATATTGGTAATCATGTAGTCGTTAAAGCTGGAACAGTTGTATCAAAAGATATACCAGATTATGCCATTGCATATGGCAATCCTATGCAAATACATCATAAATAAAGAGAGGTGACAAAGAATGGCGCAAAACAATGACAAAATTATCTCGATGAAATTTGATGAAACATTGTATCGTAAAATGGATGATAAAAAATATAGAATGCAAGATTTTAATAAGGCAGTAGAATACTATAAAAAAGTGCTTGATTTGTCACCACAAGATTTTGATATTAAATTAAAGTATGCTTATTGCTTAAATAAACTTAATTTAGGTAGACGAGCTGAGCATTTGTTTTATGACAGCATTATTGAAGGTAATCATGTTGCCGACAGTTTCTATCAACTTAGTCAATTAAACATTGACCTTAATGAGCCAAACAAGGCCTTCTTGTTTGGTATTAATTATGTGATTTTAACTGATGATACTGACTTTCGAGAAGAATTAGAAAAAACATTCGAAGTGTCTTATATGAGTGAAGATAAAATTCAACTTGAAGCACAACTTTTCTCAACGCAATTACTATTCCAATATTTATTTTCTCAAGGAAGATTACAAGATGCACGTAAATATATTTTGAATCAAGATGAGAAAATTCAAGAACATAGAGTCATTCGCAACTTATTAGCAATGTGCTATTTGTATTTAAGTGAATATGAAATTGCTAAAGATATGTTTGAAGCGTTATTGGCTGAAGATAATTCAGATGTACATGCACTATGTCACTATACATTGCTACTTTACAATACGAATGAAAAAGATAAGTATCACAAATATCTTAAAATATTAAGTAAAGTAGTACCAATGAATGATGATGAAAGTTTTAAATTAGGCATAGTACTAAGCTATTTAAAACAGTACGATGCATCTCAACAAATATTATTACCACTTTATAAAAAAGGTAAGTTTGCCTCAATTCAAATGTTTAATGCATTGAGCTTTAATTATTATTACCTCGGAAATAAAGAACAGAGTAAAGTATTTTGGGAGAAGTTACTGCAAATTTCTAAAGTTGATGTGGGCTACGCACCTTGGGTACTTGAAGAGAGTAAACAAACATTTGATCAAAAAATATTACCACTGTTATTAGATGATGATAGCCATTATAGACTTTATGGTGTGTTTTTATTAAATCAATTAAATGGTAAAGAAATATTAATGACTCAAGAGATTTGGTCTATTTTAGAAACAATGAATGACTATGAAAAACTTTACCTTACTTATTTAGTACAGGGACTGCATTTAAATAAATTAGATTTCATTCACAAAGGTTTAGTGAGTTTATATGAAATGGACGACATACAGAAAGATACGGAATTATTTATAAGTTGGATTGATAAAGGTGAAGGGTTAATTGCGAACGACGTTGATTTTAGTGAAGTTGACAGATATGTAGCTGCACATGCTTATCTATATCATCGTTATTATCATAGCCATATGACTAAAAAGAAAATTATGGAATTGTTTAATATATCACGTTATAAGTTAGATAACGCAATTGATCAATTGTTGAGCATATAAATTTAAAGATTTCAAATATTAATATATAATGCGCATGATATTAAAAACGTAGGAGGCATAAAAATGACTGAAATAAATTATGATGTTGCAATTATCGGTGCTGGACCAGCCGGTATGACTGCAGCAGTTTATGCATCACGTGCAAATTTAAGCACAGTAATGATTGAACGAGGCATGCCTGGTGGACAAATGGCAAATACAGAGGAAGTAGAGAACTTCCCAGGATTCGAAATGATTACTGGTCCAGATTTATCAACTAAAATGTTCGAACACGCTAAAAAATTCGGTGCTGAATATCAATATGGAGATATTAAATCAATTGAAGATAAAGGTGACTATAAAGAAATTAATTTAGGCAATAAAGAGATAACAGCTCGTGCGGTAATTATTTCAACTGGTGCTGAATATAAAAAAATTGGTGTCCCTGGTGAACAAGAACTAGGTGGACGCGGTGTAAGTTATTGTGCAGTATGTGATGGTGCATTCTTCAAAAATAAAAACTTATTTGTAATAGGTGGCGGGGATTCTGCCGTTGAAGAAGGTGCATTCCTAACTAAATTCGCAGATAAAGTTACAATTGTACACAGAAGAGATGAATTAAGAGCACAAAAAATCTTGCAAGATCGTGCGTTTAAAAATGACAAAATCGATTTTATATGGAGTCATACTTTAAAATCGATTAATGAAAAAGATGGAAAAGTAGGTTCTGTAACACTTGTTTCTACCAAAGATGCCTCTGAAGAAACTTTAGATGCAGATGGGGTGTTCATCTACATTGGTATGAAACCATTAACAGCACCATTTGTGAATCTAGGAATTACGAATGATATGGGCTATATTGTAACTGAAGATAATATGAGTACGAAAGTGCCAGGTATATTTGCGGCTGGTGATGTTAGAGATAAAGGTTTACGTCAAATTGTAACAGCTACGGGTGATGGTAGTATAGCAGCACAAAGTGCTATTGATTACATTGAAGAATTAAAAGATAAGCAAGAAGCATAAATAAGATTAGGCTAGAGCATGCAGTCACATCATATAGTGATTAAAGCATGAATTCTAGCCTTTTTTATTTAATTCAATATTAGATTCAGATATCGCAATAATAGTTACGATAAGTAGCTCATATGATATTATGAAAGTAAATTAACGATATTCTAAAACGTATGTATATATTAAAAAGATTAACTAGGCGGTGTCAAAATGACGAACCATAAAGAAAATGAAATGAGTAAAAGTGAACTATTAGTAGTAACAGGTCTATCCGGTGCGGGTAAATCAGTGGTCATACAATGTTTAGAAGATATTGGTTACTTCTGTGTTGATAATCTACCACCTATTTTACTCCCTAAATTTGTAGAATTAATGGAACAAGGTAATCCTTCTTTGCAAAAAGTAGCTATTGCTATAGATTTAAGAGGTAAAGAATTATTTAAATCATTAGTAGAAGAAATTGATGCAATCAAAAGTAGAAACGATGTAATTGTAGATGTCATGTTTTTAGAGGCGGAAACAGAAAAACTAATTTCTAGATACAAAGAATCTAGACGAGCTCACCCTTTAAATGAAAATGGACAAATGTCTTTGATGGATTCAATCTTAGAAGAAAAGCAATTGCTTAGCAATATTCGTACAATCGCTAATTATATTGTAGATACAACTCAATTGACGACGAAAGAACTTAAAGCTAGAGTGAAAGAAAAATTTGAAGATGAGAATTTTAAATCCTTTAGTATCAATGTATCAAGTTTCGGCTTTAAACACGGTATACAAAAAGACGCAGATTTAGTATTTGATGTCCGTTTCCTCCCAAATCCTTATTATGTTGAAGACTTAAGACCGATGACAGGAGAAGATGAACCAGTTTACCATTATGTTATGAAATGGAAAGAAACTGAAATATTTTTCGAAAAATTAATGGATTTACTGAAATTTATGATACCAGGTTATAAAAAAGAGGGTAAATCACAATTAGTAATTGCAATAGGTTGTACAGGAGGTCAACATCGCTCTGTTGCGTTAGCTAAACGCATTGGTGAAGAATTAACAGAAATATTTGATTATAATGTCTATGTTCATCACAGAGATGCACATATCGAAAGTGGCGTGAGAAAATGAAACAATTAAAGATTGTACTCATAGGCGGTGGAACAGGCCTATCAGTATTGGCGAGGGGGCTGAGAGAGTACCCCATTGATATAACGGCCATCGTTACTGTAGCTGATGATGGTGGCAGTACTGGTAAAATACGTAGTGAGATGGATATACCTGCTCCAGGTGATATTAGAAATGTTATCGCAGCACTAAGCGATGCTGAACCGGTCATAGAAGAATTATTTCAATATCGATTTAAAGAAAATCAAATCGAAGGACACTCACTAGGTAATTTATTACTAGCAGCCTTAACAAATATAAAGAATGACTTCGGTCATGCAGTTAAAGAATTAAGTAAGATTTTAAATATTAAAGGTAAAGTGATTCCTTCAACGAATACTAATGTTATGCTAAACGCAGTGTTAGAAGACGGAGAAATTGTACGAGGAGAATCTCAAATACCAAAGAAAAACAAATGTATTGATCGTGTTTTTTTAGAACCTGAAAATGTTGAACCTATGGAAGAAGCAATTGACGCATTAGAAGATGCAGATTTAATCGTGCTTGGACCTGGATCACTATACACAAGTGTTATTTCGAATTTATGTGTTAAAGGTATGTCAGAAGCTATTTTACGTTCTAAAGCACCTAAATTATACATATCTAATGTTATGACTCAACCGGGAGAAACATCAGATTACGATGTTATGGACCATATTCAAGCGATACATAAACATGCTGGAAGTGATTTTATTGATTATGTCATCTGTAGTAATGATAAATACGATGATAAAGTGTTAGAACGTTATAGAGAGCGTAATGCTAAACCGGTTGTTATGGATGAACATAAAATTACAGATCATAATATTAGAATGATTACGTCATCTAATTTAGTCGAAATATTAGATGATCATTTAGTACGTCACAATACTAAAGTTTTAGCAAGATTGATCTATGATTTAGCACTTGAAATGACAAGTACGATTCAATTTAGACCTAAAAAATAACACTTCTAATCATCTGTATAACTATGGTATGATATAGGGCGTATGTTTATTAATGTATTCGCGTAATATAGTGCAACTATATAGGATGTTAGTTACATGTATATATATAATTGATTAGAGGGGGAAATGTGATGAGTTTTGCATCAGATATGAAGAATGAATTAACACGCATTGATGTTGATGAAAGCAATGCCAAAGCAGAGCTTAGCGCATTAATTCGTATGAACGGTGCACTTAGCCTATCTAATCAACAATTCGTAATTAATGTTCAAACAGAGAATGCTACGACCGCTAGAAGAATTTATTCATTAATTAAACGCATATTTAATGTAGAAGTGGAAATTCTAGTTCGTAAAAAAATGAAATTAAAGAAAAATAATATTTATATTTGTCGTACAAAAGTGCGAGCTAAAGAAATTCTAGATGAACTTGGTATATTAAAGAATGGTACTTTTGTTCACGATATTGATGCTAGCATGATTAAAGATGATGAAATGCGTAGAAGTTATTTAAGAGGCGCATTTTTAGCTGGAGGATCTGTAAATAATCCAGAGACATCATCCTACCATTTAGAAATATTTTCTCAATATGAGAATCATTCTGAAGGTTTAACTAAATTAATGAATAGTTATGGATTAAATGCTAAACATTTAGAACGAAAAAAGGGTAGTATTGCTTACTTAAAAGAAGCTGAAAAAATTTCTGATTTTCTAAGTTTAATAGGTGGATACCAAGCATTATTGAAGTTTGAAGATGTGCGAATTGTTAGGGATATGAGAAATTCAGTGAATCGTTTAGTAAATTGTGAAACTGCAAACCTTAATAAGACTGTAAGTGCCGCTATGAAACAAGTAGAAAGTATTCAGTTAATTAATCAGGAAATCGGATTAGATAATTTGCCTGATCGCTTAAGAGAGATTGCCAAACTTCGAGTTGAGCATCAAGAAATCTCTTTAAAAGAACTAGGAGAAATGATATCGACTGGTCCGATATCTAAATCTGGAGTCAACCACCGTTTAAGAAAGTTAAATGAACTTGCAGACAAAATTCGAAGTGGTGAAAAAATAGAATTATAAGTATAAACTCGTCATGGATTGGCGAGTTCTTTTTTTAGAACTAGGGACTTGGATCCCTGAAAAGTCCCTGAAATTTAGTTTTCTTTGGTTTTTAATTAAAAGACAAATAAAAAAGAACGAGCCTGGGACATAAATAATATGATGATACTATTTTGCAAATTCGCAGTAGCTGTCTGAACTCAGAAGCCGCTTAAATCAAGCTTTTCTCAGTTCTAGTCATCCTTGCGGGCGGGGCCCCAACAAAGAGAATTTCACTAAGAAATTCTACAAGCAAAGCAAGTTGAGAGAGGGACGACGAATTTAAAAAGAATTCTGTCACACTTCCATTCTTGAAATTAAAATGTGCATAATTAAAGCTATTAGCCTCCTCGAGAGGAGTCGAACCTCTATCTTAAGAACCGGAATCTTACGTGCTATCCGTTACACTACGAGGAGATATTAAATGATAAAGACAAATTTCTGTACTAATTGTTATTTTAAAAGTACAATCTGAATGTATGTTTATAGTGTACAAAATCTATTAAAATATGGTCAACTTTTCTTAGTGCTAGATGAGTTTAAATTTTGACCATTTTTGACTTTTGATGTAAAATACTAATTAACAGTTAATCACAAGGAGGAAATATAAATGAATTTAATTCCTACAGTAATTGAAACAACAAATCGCGGTGAACGCGCATACGATATTTATTCACGTTTATTGAAAGACCGTATTATTATGTTAGGTTCTGCAATTGATGATAATGTAGCAAATTCAATTGTATCACAATTATTATTCTTACAAGCTCAAGACTCTGAGAAAGACATCTATCTATATATTAATTCTCCAGGTGGTAGTGTCACTGCTGGATTTGCAATTTATGATACAATCCAACATATTAAACCAGATGTACAAACAATTTGTATCGGTATGGCTGCATCAATGGGTTCATTCCTATTAGCAGCTGGCGCAAAAGGTAAACGCTTTGCATTACCAAACGCTGAAGTTATGATTCACCAACCATTAGGTGGTGCACAAGGACAAGCAACTGAAATCGAAATTGCTGCTAACCACATTTTAAAAACACGTGAAAAATTAAACAAAATTTTAGCTGAACGTACAGGTCAAAGTATTGAAAAAATTCAAAAAGATACTGATCGTGATAACTTCTTAACTGCTGACGAAGCTAAAGAATATGGTTTAATAGATAATGTTATGCAACCAGAAGAAAAATAATCAAATTTAACCATGGCATAGAAATGGGGGGTGTTTAAACTAACACTCCCCGTTTTTTTATGACTATTTTAATTGTTTGAAGAATGTTTTAGGAACAGTCGAATAGATATAATAAATAAAATAATGCCAATTAAAATGAAAGATATGGACATTAAAATAATTATTAAATTATGTTCGAAAGCGAAAACACCATTGAGTATAAGAAATAGACTTGCGATGATAAGTAGAATATAAGTTAATTTCTCGTCATTCATTTTTAAAACTCCAATTAAATTATTATGCATCTATTAAATCTTCGAAAGCAATTTTTAGATTAGGATAGTTAAATGTAAAACCGAGCGCATCCAGTTTATTTGGTAATACCTTTTGCGTATCTAAAACAACCGTAGACATTTCACCAAGTGCTAATCGCATTAGGAATGATGGCACCCACGTTTCGTGAGGGCGATGCATGACACGCGCAAGTGTGTACCCAAATAAATTTTGGCGTTCAGCAATTGGTGCAGCCATATTGAATGGACCTTTTGCTTTAGGATTATCGATTGTGAATAGAATTGCGCGTACTAAGTCATTAATGTGAATCCATGAATACCATTGGAATCCAGATCCTAATTTACCACCTACGAAGAATTTATAAGGAAGCTTCATCGTCTGTAAGGCGCCTCCATCATCAGATAAAATCATGCTAAATCTGCCAAGTATTACTCGCGTACCAAATGACTCAAAGCGTTTAGCAAAACGTTCCCACTGATAAACCACATCAGATAGAAAATCAAACGGATGTGTTTGATATTTTTCTGTATAAGTATGATATAAACTAGGTGGATAATAACCCATCGCACTAGCATTAAAGAGCACTTCAGGTTTATGTTCTCGGTCGCTAAATAAATCGACAAGTGCTTGAGTTGACTGAATACGACTAGTCATAATCAATTGTTTATATGATGGTGTCCAGCGTTTATTTAAAGTTGCACCAGCCAAATTAATAACAACATCTATATCTGGAACTAGGGACATCCAACCGTCTTTTGACCAATTAACATAAGAAATCTTTGGATCATCACTTTGCTTATCACTACGAGTTAGTATTGTAATATGTACATCGCGATTCTTTAATTCATTTACTAATTGACTTCCTACCATTCCAGTTCCGCCAGTTATTAAGAATTGCTTCATATTTACACCTCTATTAATTTATAGTATTAAGATAGCCTTTCTATTATCATCATTGAACTTTTGTTGTTCAAAAAATGTACAATGATTAGTCAATAATATGTCATTTACTAAGCTGTAAACAGGATTTAAATTATCTAAAGTTAAGTTATAATTAATTTGTACCTTCGCTATAGTAGATTTCAATATCTTTGAGTAAACTGAGTATACCCCATAGACTACACAAAATAAACGAAGGTCAATTTTGACTCCCTTTAGTAGAAGCCCATGCGAGAATCGTGTGGGCTCTTTGTATATCTATTATAGTACTAATGAATAAAGATTAAGAATAATATGATTAGAGGAATGAAAATGACTAATAAAAATATAAGGTCAAACTGAGATGTATGACTGTCATCATAATCATCATTATTCAACATCATAGATTTTAGATTATGTTTAGGGACATTTTCATCTTCAAATATATCTTCAGAAACAAATTTTTTCATTATGTCTCACACTTTCACATTATAATAAAATTAAATTTGCATAATTGATGTTTGTAATTACTTATGATGTTATCATATATAAGTGATTATGCATCATTATAATTAATGTCTTAAACCTTTTTATTTCATTTCCGCGCGAATTACTGTAAAATTATATGCTACATTTAGGGGACTAGACAATTTTAATATATTAAAGTGAGGTAACTTATGTCTAAGAACAATAGAAATAGAGATGACTTTGGTGAACCGGAAAAGAAAAAAATGAGTGGCATTTCGAAACTTATTAGTACGATTATCGTTTTATTATTATTAAGCGGATTAGCATTTGCGATTTTTGCATTTGTAGATCATTCAAATCGTTCAAGTGAACGCTTAAACAATCAATCAACTGAAGAGCACAAAGATAAAAATGATAAAAAAGACAAAGAAGATAAAGACAAGAAGGATAAGTCAGATAAAGATAAAAAAACAAGTGAAGATAGTTCGAATGTGACTCAAGAAAATGTTACGCAGCAAACAGCTCAAACCCAACAACGTCAGACACAACAAGCAACACCTTCAACTCAACAAAGAACTAAACAACAACCATTAACAGAAGAGAAACAAAGAACCAAAGAAGCACAGACTAAGGAAGAAAAAACACAAGAGAAAACAACTAAAGAAGAAGCTACAACAGAAGAAACTCGCACTAAAGAACAAGCAACTCAAGAAAGTAACAGTAATAATAGTAGTGATAATAATTCTAGTGAGTCAAATACGGATAAGTCTAATAGTAACCAGACAAGCAATCAAACTAGAACGCAACAATCACCACAGACCCAACAACGATCAACAACTCAGTCGTCTACGCAGCAATCAACCTCAAGACAAACTTCACAACGAAGTGCTACGTCTAGTCAAAGTCAGTCAAGCCAAGAATCATCAAATAGTAATGAATAATATAGTTAGTAGTTATCAAAGTGAGATTTTGAAACAGTCATGTTTCAAGTCTCACTTTTTACTTTTTTAAAACATCCAATTGAGTAAAAAGGTAAAAATAATTGAAAGCAAAATAGAAATGATTAGTGAAGAAAGGCAACCAAATGGACAACCACAACCATAATGATATCTTATTGAATAGTTGTTACGTTCATTATGATCATTACCATTAAAATAATTATCATCTTTATATCTACGATCTTCAGGGTCAATGACTTCTACATTATTATCATTTTCTCGAGCCATTTCTTCATCCTCCTTAAATGAATTTCTTATATTGTAAATTAAAATAGTTTAAACAAGAAAGCGTTTAGCAAAAGAATAGTTTCTAAACTTAAAGGGTAATACTATAAAATAAGGGTTTAATTAAACTTTGCACCACTTTATAAAAAGGAAATACTACTTAAATTAGAGGATTTTACAGATAATTTTAAATATTAGAGTTTTTCTCTTGCATTTTCAACAACACAATAGTACTATTGCAAGTGTAAAGAGGTTAGATTTTGTCCCACGCGGGACACAATAAGTCAAACCAGGTTTATGCTATTGGTTACCTTTTATATATAAAGGAGGAAGGTAGTAGTGAAGGACTTGATTAAAATTCAACAGAAGTTGATACCTGATCTAATTGATAAAATGTATCGACGCTTTTCTATCTTAACTACTATCTCAAATAATCAACCAGTAGGTAGAAGAAGTTTGAGTGAGCACATGGATATTACCGAACGTGTCCTAAGATCTGAAACTGATATGTTGAAAAAGCAAGATTTGATTCAAGTTAAATCGACTGGAATGGAAATCACTGAAGAAGGCAAGTCAGTTTTGAATCAGCTTAATGAATATTTCAATATTTATACTGATGATAATCAATTAGCTGATCAAATTAAGTCAACTTTTGGTATTAAAGAAGTTCACGTAATACCTGGTGATGCAGATGCTCAAGAAAATGTTAAATCTGAAATGGGAAGACAAGCTGGACAATTATTGGAAAGCATCTTATATGAAGACGCTATTGTTTCGGTAACAGGTGGTTCAACAATGGCAAATGTAAGCCGAGCCATGCATCTTCTACCATTCAATGTATTTTTCGTACCAGCTCGTGGTGGCCTTGGTGAGAATGTTATTTATCAAGCTAACACGATTTCAGCGAGCATGGCGCAACAAACAGGTGGTTATTATACAACACTTTATGTACCAGATAATGTAAGTGAATCAACGTATAATACACTTCTGATGGAACCCTCTGTGGTTCATACATTAGATAAAATTAGACAAGCAAATATAACAATTCACGGTATTGGTGATGCGCTGAAGATGGCGTATCGTAGACAATCGTCAGAACAGGTGATTGAAAGCCTTCAACATCATCAAGCCGTCGCAGAAGCTTTCGGTTACTATTTTGACGCTCAAGGAAATGTAGTCTATAAAGTAAAGACAATAGGACTACAACTTGAAGATTTAGAAACCAAAGATTTTATTTTCGCTGTTGCAGGTGGACAATCTAAAGGTGAAGCAATTAAAGCTTACTTAAGTATTGCACCTAAAAATACAGTTTTAATTACTGATGAAGCAGCAGCAAAGGTAATATTAAATTAGTAATAAAAAGTTTAAAGCTTTTTAAATATCATTTTAAAGGAGGCCATTATAATGGCAGTAAAAGTAGCAAT
>ERZ1023515.109-NODE-109-length-16718-cov-455.236032_pt1 | contig 16718 bp, 25 predicted proteins | sample MGYA00380551_ERZ1023515 | MGnify/ENA primary metagenome ERZ1023515 (study PRJEB33173, sample SAMEA4830293) | metagenome | study: EMG produced TPA metagenomics assembly of the PRJEB25223 data set... | reverse complement strand
TTATTGACTGAGAACCCTTAGTTAGAGGGTTAGCACTTTATCCCTTTTTGTGTTAGATTGTAATCTACACACTTTTAAATTTGTTTATAGCGCCTAAACCCTTGATATTACTGACTTTTTGAAAAATCTCATTTGATTAGAAATCATTAAAAGTTCTTAAAAATTCTCAAAAAGTCCACAAAAAAAGCCCCACAAAAGGGCAATAAATGACGAGTTCAGCAGGCAAGAAACTAGCACGGTCAAACGTGCTTTTTTTATTGCTGGTTGCTGATAGGTATATTATACCATGAAGCGCGTGGTTTATAAGATTATGACCTCACAAAAGCCCCTAGACTCGTTTCTAAGGGCTTCTAGTTTATCCATGGTGTTTTAATCGTCTGGTACGAAACCAAGCGAAATAGGGAGGCGAATATGAAGCCTCAGCCTACATTTACCAACATTTACGCTTCTAATTCTTGTAGTAAGGTCAAATCTAAACCATCAAGGTCAACATCTATTTCAAAATCTATGTTTAAATCGATGTCTATATCCATGTTAAAATCTATCTCCATATCCTCTAATTGGATATTCTCCAAATCAATCAAAAAATCTTCAATCATGTCATCCGCTCTCTGACGTTCATCATCGTTTTAAACTTATCCAGCTCCATTAGTTCGCTCCTTTGTGGTATAATTAGTTTAAAGAGAAGTGAGGTAGAGATGATAGTGTCGCTACGCAACTTCATAGTATGAGATGACGGGACAGGCACACCGTCCACTACTCTTTAGCGCTTAGATTGTTCTAGGCGTTTTTTTGTGCTCACCTATTACCCCACATTTGCTAAGTGTTCTATGGCTTTTTGCCTTATAAGGTATACTGTAGTCTTTGACCTATCTATTTCTTCAGCAACCTGCCAAAATAATTTCTCTCTTGCTTCTGGATGTTTGTATAACTCGTAAGTGTTGATACTTATATCCTCGTTTTGTAGCTTTTCAGCTAGTTCTAGTAGTTTGTGTGCGTCTGTAAGGTCTACTGGCGTATAGTCTGCCATGTAGTTCTTTCTTGCTTGTTCAATGTCTGTTACCATGCTTACCTCTCTTGAGTGCCTCTAAAGAAAAAGTGATGCCCGTTTCCGCCTTTTCTTTTTACTGGTTTTATTATAGCATACCCCCACTTTTTAAAAGAGTGGGGGGGTGCTCTTTAATAGTCTTAATAGTTTTAATAGTATTGAAAATTTTGACCCCTTAGAAAAGCAGTAATATCAAGGGTTTACAAGTTCGCTACCTCGACGATTACCCCCCTTTTTTGTACCTTTTTAGTATAAATTTGTAGTAATTCTTTTTAAAAAATCGGACTAAAATTAAAGGAACTTAATATTTCTTGTAAGGTTGTTGGAATAAATAGTATAAAAGATATGAACGAGTATAAAGAGATTATGGAAAATGTTAATCAAGCAAAAGAGGAATTAAAGAGAATAGATGAATTAATAGCCGTCAGGAGCTCCAGAATTGATTTTTTAGAGGATAAAACCCTTAGAATTACAGGAAACCAAAGATGAGCTTAAAAACGAAATGGAGAGCCTAAAAAGAGATTTATCTTTTTTTAGAAACGAAAATACTCGACTGAAAAATGTAGTTTCAGATTGTATCAAGGTAGTATTTTTGGGGTATTTTTAGTAGAAAGTATATTGTAATTTCTGAGCGATTTATGCCGTGAAAGCTACTTGACCGTAAGCTAGATCAAAGTACGCTGGTCAGGGACGAGCCGAAAGGCTGTAGCGTTTCGGAGCGGCACGGACAAAGTACGTCGACCTAGGTTACTTGCGGTCAAGTAGACCATGGAATAAAACAAGCGGGTATGATATAAAAAAGTTATCGGCAAACCGAAATATAGACTTGTTTTTTTGTTTATAAAAATGTATTATTATATTGAGAATAAGATTGTTTAATTTATTTAGAGAGGAGTGTAAGTTGATCAGTAAACGATTTTAATTCTGCCTTTAAATAACAAGGAGTTTGTTATGAATAAAAAATTTTTGAAATGTGGTACTTTATTTTTGATTTCTTGTTCTATTTTAGGAAGTACTATTCCTGCAGTTACAGTATTTTCTGATGAAGTAACAATTACTTATAATTCAGAGAATAATTCAGAAAAAAATGAATTATATAATCAACTTTCTGCTGAAAAAAAAGGACAGTTTGATGAGTTGGTAAGTAATTTGAATTTGAGCGAACAAGAACAATTAGACTTGTTGCAGCAGTATAAAGAGGAACATCCTCGGCGAGCTAAAAGGGGGATAAAATCAGCTATAATAAAAAAAGTCGCTCGTTTCCTTGCTGCTAAAGTAGGACAAAAAAGTGTAGTGGAGATAACTGACTATTTATTTGAATGGCAAGACAATTTAGAAGTTGGAGCGGAGAATTATCTTGTACAATATGGTTGGGATAGAAATATTGCTCACTGGACAATAAAGACAGTTAGCTTTATTTTCTTATAAGTCATTATGAATAAAGCTTGGTTATTTTGGAGTGTCATAGTCTTATATTTTTTTATAAAGTTTTTTGATAAAGTTTTAGATATAAAGCTTTTTGGTTCTATTCAAATATGGCTAGATAATCTCCCTATTCCGATGAAAATACTGTTAACAATAGCATTAGTTTTGTTTTTATTCATTGTATTTCCATATAGAGGAAAACGGTAAAAACGGTAATTAGATATATAAAAGGAGCTGAAAGCTCCGTAAAAAACCTACTCGAAGAGTAGGTTTTTTCTTATCTTGATACTAGTAGGAAATAACTCTCATGCTATTTTTAGGGTTTCGACAGGGTCTAAACCCTTGATACTACTGACTTTTTAGGTAAAAAAATGCCCTTGACTTTTTTCAACGGATCTTTTATAATTTAGTTGTTCAGAAAAAATTATAAAAAGAGAAAAAAGGCAAAGGTATTTTTGTATTTCTTTGTAATTACAGGTAAATTATAACATGGAGAAGTGGGAAAATCAAGATAAAATTCTTTTAGATAAAAATAAAAGAGGCAAGGATAGAAACTGGCGAGGACGAAAATTATTAAGTTTGAAATTGGCAGATATTTTTAAAGAGTTAGGTTATAGGGAAACCTTGATAGAACGCGTTGAGACTTGTGGAGATACTCTTCGATTTATTCGTCGAGAAGATGGGAGTTTGCGTTTATATCAAGCCTATTTTTGTAAGAATAAATTGTGTCCTATGTGTAATTGGAGACGGTCAATGAAATATTCTTATCAAACATCTCAGATAGTTGATGAAGCAATTAAAGAACAACCAAAAGGGCGTTTTCTTTTCTTGTGTTAGATTGTAATCTACACACTTTTAAATTTGTTTATCCACTTAACGCCCTCTAGTTTTTCTTTTACCTGCTCTGGTGTCATGTCTCGGCCTCCTTTGTGATATAATAATATTATTGAGATTATTGCTGAGACAGAGAGTGTCTTGGCTTTTTTCGTTTTCTCTATGTTCGCTCTAGCTTCAAATGCTTCCCCGTGAGAAAAAATGTACAATGACGGTGTGAAGCTCATAGAAGTGCGTGGGGAGGGAGATAGCCCCCGTATCTCCTTGTGGTTTGATAAGCAATTAAGGGATGTTTTTATCTCTCTTATTTCCTTGTCATTCTGCAAGGAGTAGAACCGAAATAAGAGGGCTAAAAACTTCGCTTATCTGCTTGTCGTTTCTCAAGGAGTTAAGGAGGGTTATTATTTCTCTTATCTGCTTGATAAATGATAAGCTCTAATTATCCTCCAATAAAGCCAAATTGTCCCAGAATATCCGCAATCCTTTTGTATTTTTAATTTCTGAAATAGCTTTTTCTGCTTCTTCTTTTGTCGGATAGACTTCTATAATATCTTTGGGATTTTTTCCACCTATCCTATATCTTACCTCAAAATGTCCAGTATCAATCTGCGTCAAAAACACGGTATCAACTTCATCAACCACCGCTAACTTATTCAACTTATTTAAACGGTTTTTAATCGCCTTCATCTAGTATCTTCGCCTCTAATATTTCTAATTGCTCCACTACCTCAACCATTTCAACCGCCTTATAAGCCATGTTTAGAATGCTTTGGGCGCTTTGTTGTCTCGCATACGGGCTCACTGTCTTATCAAGCATGATTTCCCTTAATACATTGACTGCCTCAACGCTTGCATTCTGTAACAGCGTAGTAGACTCCTTAAGTTGTTCGCTACGTCTTTCACGGTAAATTCTCTTAAAGGTTGCATCGTTCAAGTAATTGTAAGCCGTCTTTCTGGTGATCTCACTTAATTCACTAGCTTTTTTTACATTCCCAGTCATGAGATAATTGGCCATAAATATTTCTTTTTTTCTGCTTAATTCTGTCAAATACTGTTCACCTCGCTTTATTGCTCTAATTCTGAAAACTCACTTATCCCAGTCATTTCCCTAAGTTCATCCATACGTTTTTTTGATTTCTTATAGTCTGCTAGCTTAATATCTTTAAATGGTGTTTTAATAAAATCATCCATATCTATCTTTATTTCATCTTGCTGAAAAGCAAATCTTAAACAATCCACATATAAAGATATACATTCATCAGTTGTTGCATATTCCGTCTTTCCAGCATACTCTTCTAACTTTTCTAGTCTTGCTTTTAAACTTCTAACCATCCCCCTACCTCGTGTGTAATTCTGTCTGATTTATGTAAAAAAAGGGGATTGCTCCCCTGTGTTTATTGACCAGAATAATCAGCAAGGCCTTTATATTCGCCCTCTACGTCCAATTTTTGGAATAGGTTAATACTTTCATTACCCAGCACTTCCAACGTACCAAAAGCAGTCATAGAGTTCATAAGGATAGGCTTATCAGAAAGCAAGCGTTCAGCATAGTCTAATAGTTTCAGCTCGTAGTCTGTGACCTTATTCAGCAAGCTCTCAAAGTCCTCTGACTCTTTGAGTTGAAGCACGCGCTCCCGTTTATAACGTTCTTCAAATGCTTCATCTCCCTCTGGTTGCTTGTAACAGCCTTTGAAACTGTCACAAATACGTTTAAAGATATAGTTTAGTTTCTTATCCTCCACGTACTCAGCTGCTAGCGTCCCTTTATTCTTGTAAGTGATTGAAATAGACGGTACTTCATAAGTTCCAATCATGTAGCCCATCAATGCACTCCCTGCCACTTGGGCGGTGTCTTGGTCTTTAAATTCGTAAGTGAAATTAAATGTTTTTGCTTTATCTGAAAATGTTTTTAATGTCATGTTGTTTTTCCTCTTTCTGTTTTTAGGGTGTCACTAGTAGTTACACCATTGCAAGGGGGTCGGTACTATCTACCCCATTTTGTTTAAATGTTTTAGTGTTTGTCAGGTACTGCTTTTAGTTCATCAAGCTCTTTAAAGACTATTTCAAAACCTTCCTGAATCCGTTCGATGTTTTTTATTGCTTACTATAGCGTTATGGTTCGCATTCTCAATAAAGCCATCCAGCGCCTCACTGATCCGCTCAACGGTTTCTTCTAATCTAGCCACTCTTTGACAAAATGTTCATCGCCATCTGTTTTGCTCCTTTATTCTATTAGATTAGGTTTTGATTAGTTTTAAAAAATAACCCTTCAAAAGCCTACTATATCAACGTTTCAAGGGTGTTAGATTAGGGTTAGTTTTACTTTTTAAGTTCGCGCCTATATAACACGTATATATATTATTTTTTATATAGAGATATTAGAAATAAAAACTAACCTACTAACCTAAATACTCGCAAAGACTTTTATATCAACGTTTACAAAGGTTAGTGTTTAGGTTATGTTTCTATTTTTTGCATAACCTAAATTGCTATAACCCTTGGTGTAATTGGTTTTTTAGTATTAAATTTCCTAACCTAAATCTTCATCTTCTAAGTGTATTCCCCATATACCTTTAACAAATCTTTTACGTTGAAAACCTTGTGGGTCAAGTACGTCATAAAACTTAGAGCTAACCGTTCCGTTTTTGGCTGAGTACTTATATGACGTTGTTTTTTCCAATTCGGCCATTACTGCATTGCTAAATTGTCCAAGTTTAGGTTTATCTATACCTATATCCTCAGCAAACTCTTTTAATTTATTTCTTGCAATAAACATTGGAACATGGTTTATTTCATGCCACCCGTTTGGTATGTAGAAATTCTCTACCCAAACTTTGATATAATCGTTATCGTTTTTGTACTTGCTAAGCATTTTTTGTACCGCTTCAGGTTCTATAAAGCTATCAAAATCTGGCATATTTAAAACTTTAAACAAAACCCACTCTAGCAGCTCTTTGTTCTTTACAAATCGGTCTTTGATTTCATGACGTTCTTTCTGACCGTTAAAATCTGCACGGAAAGGAATGATACAAAGCCGTCTATACCACCCCATGGTCTTATTTCTAGCTCTAGGCAAATCGTTACCCGAAAAGATACACAATAGTCTGAAACGTGCTTCCACGGGTTGCAAGCTTTTTTTATTGACCTGCACTGGATCTCCACTAATTACACTCATAAGGTCAGAAACTTCATCCAGGTACTTGTTAGAAATATCATCTCCAATATTACAAACCTTTCCTTCCAAAGCGCCTAAATAGAACTCTTTCCCAAACTGGTCAGGTTTCAAATTACTAATATTTGACCGTCCTATTAAATTTTCCAGCAAGGATTGGAAAGTACCCTTTCCATTATTACCATCTCCAACCATTAGCACCATTTTCTTACGTGTTCGGTTGGGATTGATAGCCTCATTTATGACTTGCCACAATAAAGCTACAACTTCTTTATCGTTAACTGCTAAAGCCTCTAACCATCTATCAAAATCAAACCAACCATCTAAAATAGGCTTTCTGGCGCATGGATTGTATTCCGTTTGTATCTTACTGGTAATGACAAAATTAGGACTAAATTCCTCTAGTTTATGAGTTTTAATATTATAAACTCCATTCGCTACTGGAATATATCGATAATCGTCCAGCGGTGGTTTCATCTTAGTTTCTGTACGGATATAGGAGATAAGTTCTAAAAAGAACTTGTTAGAAGTCAAACGTGAGTCATATTTTAAAAGCAATTTTCGGAAAATGTCGTTACTTGATACATAATGGCCTAAATCCAAATGGTAAAGATATAACTTACTAATATCACTTATAACCCCCTCACCTATAAAGGTAAAATGGCAAATTTCCTGTAACGCTTTGGCTACGATTGCAACACTTGGTCGTGGGATTTCTACCCTTTCGTTTTTCTTTCCTTCATTGACGATATAGGAGTTTTCCTTACGCCATTGATCCCCAAGCTCCCAAATCCTACTATAAAGTTCCCACATCGTTCTAGGAGGTTGTTCTTGCTCTCTGACCTCCATGATTTCACTTTTTAGGTTTTCTAATTCTTCTAGTTCTATGGTTCTAACCTCTCTTTCTATATTCAGCCCGTGCTATACTACTGAAACTGCGGTCTAGCTCTTCAATAGGCAATGGTTCAACTGTCACGCTATTTGCTATCTTTGTCAGTTCATAGGCGGTCTCTAGGTCACAATCAACCCACTTATTGAAGAGTAATCCCACAAAGCGTGTCAGCGCTACGTTGCGCCCTCCTTCGTCTCCAAATCCGTTGAAAAGCGTGTCAATAATCCTCATAGTCATTGACCTCTGGCCACTTACTCTAGGTTTATAACGCTCAGTAGTTCCTTGCTTCGCTCTTGGTTCAACCTTGGGGACTGGATAATCAAGTCCATGCTCTACAATCTTTTGATAAGTTGCTGGGTCGCCTGTTGTTACTGGTAGCCCTTGGAGTTGTGACCAGGTTAAACTGGCCATGTCAAAGGGTAGCCCAATCTTGTCAGCAATCTCTTTTACTACCTGCTTATAGGTTGCCTCGTTCATCACGTTGTTAGATTTCACCACAAGGCGAAAACGGGGCTTTTCTATGCTATGTTTGATAGTCGGGTATAAGATATAAGAGTAGCCAAACAAGGCGCTAGAAACGGCTTCTATGAAGCTCTCAGACGTCCCTTGTATATCGTCATAATCAAGGAAAATCAAATCCCGATAGATTAGACTGGAGTTGTTTCGTTTGTAACTCCCGTTTTTCTCCGGCATAACCTTACCACTTAAACAATATGGCGCCTGGGTTCTTTTGTATTCCTCCGGATCAGCACTTTCAGGGACTACCAAAGGCTTAAAGCGTTCAATGTACTGGAACGGCTCAATCTTATCAAATGGATAGACAAGATTACTCTGGAAACCTCTAGCCTCGTAAATTGTCATTCATCCACCCCCAGAAACTTCCAGATGTCAGTTACTAAATAGTAAATCATTCTTGAACCATCGTCCGGCGGTTGATAGCGTCTTAAACCCTGACTTTCCCACTTATTCAGCGTGTTGTCACTAATTTTCAATTCCTCTTTGAGTTCAACTCTATTTATCAACTTGGTCAATCTTGGCGGTACTTTCTCACGCGCTTCCAGGTATCTTTCCACTACCTCCAGAATGCCATGCGTCAAATCATGCTCGCTTTCTCGGCTTAGGCTAAACATATCCGCCCACCTCCTTCAAGGTTTCTTTGTAGCTTTCTAGGTCGCTATTCATCAACACCGCTAGGCGCTTGCTCTCCTCCTGTACTTGGTTGTAAAAAGCCTTAGCGCCATCTAGTAACTCGCCTTTATTCGCTGGAATAAAGTACCCACTAAAAACGCCACATCTAACCCCTACAATAGGGATGTTGTGCTTAACTACTAGACGCTTGATAATGTCACGTACAGTTCTTTCTGTTAGCTTGGTTGTCAGGCTAATTTCTGACCCTGTTATGGAGTTCTCAGCCCCTACCTTGATTAATCTTAATACTCGTTTATCGTTCTCTGATAGGCTCATCCAGTTCCTCCTCTCCTTTACTTTTATTTACAAAGGTTATTTGTCCGCTCGCTACCCCTTGCAAAATAGCTTTTTGAGTCTCTATGATTGTATCAAGGGTTTTCAAGATAGCTGTCTTAGTTTCTAAATCCAACGCTTGTTTTGTCAACAAGCCCATAGTTACAGCTAACTTTGTTGCATTGTCCATACACGTAGCTAGAAAAATCTCTTTAGTAAAATAAGGTTCATCTGGTATTTTTTCACTATCAAGGTATATCTTCACTATGTAACTCATTCCATCCCTCCCCATACGTTGACCCCTGCAAGCTGGATATATCGCCCATAATCAGGGTTTAAATCCTCGCTAGGTGTTTCTATCGTCTGTTGGTTTTCTCGCTCGATTTGGGCGCTTTTTTTGCGGTCTCGGTGGTTTAAATAAAGCAGTATGCCAATCAATACCAAGATTAAGACAGCAGCCTGTGTGTTACTTATATCTAGTTCATTCATAAGCTCCCCCTCCTATTCTCCTGTTCAAGGTTTTAATACTTGTCATTTCATCACGGTTTTCTTGATTGATTTTATTGCAATCATTAATCACTCCCCTTAGTACGCTCGGTTCATTCTTTCTTATTTTGAAAAAATCATTTTTTACTAGCCTTGTGATGTAAATAGAAACGGCAACAATATTGATTTTATTTCCTTGTTCGTCATGATATCCATGTTTCTCCATTTCGTCTTTTACCATATCCAAAAAAGGGGTTGGTGTTTTTGTTTTTAATATTCTAGCCGTAGCCTGTTCATGTAAATCAAACTCTTTTGCCAATTCTGTGATGTTTTTAGTCAAAAAAACGTCATAATTTGATAATTGTTCTTGCTCTTTTCGCCTATTATCCTCAGAAAGTACCTGCAAAGATAACCTAAATAAATCACTAACGATATTAAATAACTTATCTTGTAGCCGTGGGTTTGATTCTTTTTCTGCTATGCTTTCTAGTTGATCGCTAAAATCTTCTATTTTTTCGCTAATCATTTCTAAAGTTATTGTCATGTTTGTTTCCTTTTTTTGTCTTTTACTATCCAAGATATCCTCGCACTCTCCTCGACCAAAATTTGAGTGTGGGGATTTTGAATGGTTGTTTCTTATACAGTTTTTCCTGTCACATGCCTCATGCTCTCGGTCGCCAAACTTCTGAGCGTGGGGATTTTGAATGGTTGTTTCTTATACAGTTTTTTTCTTGTAAGTACTAGCCTCACGCTCAGACTCGCCAAATTGAAAGCGTGAGAAAGTACCAGTTTAAAGAGTTGGCGCTCTATGCTTTTCAAAACCTTTTCTAATTGCTTGCCTGCACTTCGGTTTTCTTAGTTTTTCTTCGTTTCGTTTTCGATTTGATCGCCTAATCTTTTCCAGGCTCTATCAAATTCATCACGTTGAATTTCTTTACTATGTAATTGCCTTGCTAACTCCATGCCTCTACGCATGAATCTAGCGAAGTGGGTTTTTGCTTCCATCCTACCCCTCCATCATGTCATAAAGTAGGGCGTAATGTTTATCTGGGATTCTGTCCAAGGCTTTCAAGCCGTCGTGTTCTGCTTTTTGTCTGGTTTCTGCCTTGACTGTGCTATCAAAGGCGATAGAAAAAGCATTCAGCATTGCCTTGTAGCGGTCTACGCTCTTCAAATAGCGCCCACGTTCTGACAATTCTTTATCTTCCAATTCCTCTTTTACCGTACCGTCCAAGAGTGCGAACTTGCTATAAACTCCTTTTTCTAGTGTAAAATCTAGGCGATTGTTTTGTTTCAGCTTGCAGAGGTTGGTTCTGCAACTCTCTAGGTTACGGTAACCTAATACTTTAGTAATTTCTTCTAGACGCTTACCCTCTAATTCTGGCAATTTTTCAGCTATATCTTTAAATTTTACTACTTGATGTTTCTTTCTCATTGTTTACCTCATTTTTGGGTACGCAAAAAGCGCACTCTATTTCTATGTTTGACAAATAAGAGTACGCATGATAAGATATTTACGTACCTCATTCGTGGGGGCTCTCCGTCTAGGTTGTTAGGTCGCCAAACTTAACACAATCTAGGCGGTTTCGTTATGGTTCAGACTTTACAAGCTCAATCCCTCGCATGACTATATCTGTTTTAGTCATGTTTTTCTTTTTGGCAAGTTCTTCTAAATTATTAAAATCCTGTTCAGTCATTTTAATTTTTAGTTGCTTGTTTTTTGGGTTATCGCTTTTAGGTCGTCCTAATGTTTTCCCCATTTTTGACCTCTCTTTCTTTTGGGGTACCCTTTTATTATATAACGGTGTACCCTTTAAGTCAACCCCTAAACCGAAAAAAATTTAAAATCTTCCCAGCGTACCTTATTTTATTTTCAATGTACTAGCGGAAACCGCTGTATTATGCTATAATCTAGGTATAAATCTTACTAAAACCTCTTTAATAATAGCTTGCCTGCTTTTTGTTAAATTCGTTTTAGTCTTAGTGTGAAAGGCTTTGCGGTGTGGTTATTGCTAAGCCTTTTTTGTTGCAATCACGCGCTTCTTTGGCGTGTTTTTTTATTTCTGAATGCCATAGCCTTGATTTCCTGATAACTCATATTCAAGCCCATCATGGCTATTACCATGTCTTCAAAGGCTTGATATTGCTCCAGCTCGTCACTGGTCAAGCTATCGATGCCATTATAGCCTCCACGTTCTTCCCTTAACTGCTTAGCGTTCCTGTCGGTTACTGCTTTTAGTAGCAGGTTGTTCATAGTGCTATGCGCGTGCTTGGGTGCTTGTTCCCAGTTCTCAATACTGTCATGCAAGGTTTTTCTTTTTGGCTTTTCTAGCGCCCTCTGCATACGAAACTTAGAAAGCTCCTCACGCATTTCAAAGAAAGCTTTGACCAGGTTCATTTTGAATTTACGAACTGGTTCTGTATTTCGTAAGTAAGTGATTAACAAAGTAGCTTGTTGCTCGTTCAAAATATAATCTCGTACATTTTGCCCACTCTCTGAAGGTGAAATTTTAAATTGCACCTTTCCGAAGCTCTCAAAGTCCTCTCTGTGCTTATTCAGCAAAATCTTTAAATGTCTGTGCTTAACTTCTGCACACTCTGCCACAATACTGCTCAGTGTATACGGCTCTTTCTTGCCGTCCATGTAGACTAATTCCATTGGTTTGCTCCTTATTGTTAATCAAATTCCTAAAAACTCCGCCACCTCTTTAGCAGTAAAAACTCCATTTGGGCTTGGTTCAATATCATCTTCCAATACTTTAAAATGTAAGAATGGTTTTGTCTCGTAGCTTTCGCCTTTTTCGTAAAGTGCTTTAATACGGTCAAATAGTTTTGTCAATGCAACGTCACTGGTGTACTCAACAATGATTTCACCGTGTCCATTGTAAGTTGTTTCTTCAACGTCTGTGATCATACGAATTTCTTCGCCTAATGCTCTAGCGATACCGTGGTCAGTTGTTTGTGCTTGATATACTTGTTTATTGTTCATGTTGTTTTCTCCTTTATGTTCTAGGTCGGATATTTCTTCCGAGAAGGTCAATCCCCAGTGGTAAAGCACCAGTGGAGTATCTTGTAGATGTAATATAGTATTGCGATTGGGTCGCTCCTTTCTAATAATCTTCAGCAAGCCATTGCATGGCTTTTTGGTAAATGCTAGGCTTTACTTCGCCTCCGTCTCGGATTTTCCTGTAAGTAATTGGATTCACTCCAATTTCCTCGCTGGCTCTTTTAGCAGTCAAATTCTTGTCCGCTTGCTTTCGGCGAATTGCTTTTGCTTGTGTTGAGGTGATAAGCAATATAGTTCCCTCCTTTCTTATTTGTAAAGTTTATCTTTACTTAGACTAAGTATATAATGTTTTTCTTTACTTGTCAAGAGGAAATAAATAAAAACTTTACAAAAGTTTTTTTAGCGGTTATAATTTAACTGAGGTGATAAAATGTCAACAATAAAAAATAGGCTAAAGATTCTAAGAACCAAAGAGGGAATAACTCAAGATGAATTAGCTCAAATAATAAATAAAGAACTAAAAGAAAACGAAAAACCAATATCCAAAATGGTGATATCTAATTGGGAAAATAATAAACATACTATCAAACCAGATAAAGCCCAGATACTCGCTAACCACTTTGGGGTAAGCGTTGGGTATTTGTTGGGGTATAGTGAGTATAGAGAATTAGAAAAAGCATTGGATAAAACAATTTTTTCAAACTATCCTGATGTTGAAACATTCCTCACTCAAGAGATAAAAGAGCTAATCGGAGAAAGAACAAAAGATTTTTATGAGTATATTGATAAACAATTTTGTGAAAGCTATAAAAATACTGCCGTACCTCCCGAAATAGTTGTAAAGCACCGTGAAGACTTTTATAGCTCGTTTCTATTTCTCCCTGCTAGATTACAAAAATTTATAGCTTTATGGAGCATACTAACAGAAACTGAGCAAGAAAATATAGGTAAAACTATTGAATTATTAGCTATGAGAGGAAAATAAAACTCCCCCATATTCGCCAATAGCAACCCCATCCCATGGGTCCATTGTGCAAAAACGGGGGAAATTGAAGAATAGAAAGGAGAATCATGAACTACGCTCAAGACTACCTGGACGACATACTGGTACGCATAGCCTACCATTCTAGCGGTATTGAAGGGAACACTATTTCCCTACCCGAAACCGTCAGCATTATCTTAGAAAGCACCTTGCCACGCAACGGCAAAAGTATTCGTGAGTTTTATGAGATTGAAAACCATAAACAGGCCTTTTCTTATCTCTTGAACTCATTGGCAAACCATCAAGCCCTTACTGTGGGGCTCGTTCAAGATTTTCACGCCTTATTAGTGGATAGACTGCAACATGATCGCGGACAATTTAAGCAAGTTCAAAATGCTATTATCGGGGTGGAATTTCAAACGGCTAGCCCAGCAGAAACGCCCTACCTGATGACGCAGTGGGCTGATAATACCGCTTATCGCTTAAATCATGCTCAGAATGAAAAAGAAATCTTAGAGATTTTAGCAGATACCCATATCCAGATTGAAGGGATTCACCCATTTAGCGACGGCAACGGCCGTACAGGGCGCCTTTTACTCATGTACCTAGCTATGAAGTATCTAAACGCTCCTATCATCGTCTCAAAAGACTCAAGGGCGCATTATATGGAACTCCTCGCAAACCAAGACGTAACTGGACTAGCTGACCTCTTCAAAGAATCACTAGACTACGAAACAACACGGAAGGGACAGTTTTAGGACGAAAAAAAGCGAACTTTCCCAGCGTTGAGATTTTTCGATACTCAAAAATTTTTAAAAAACAAACCAAAAAGATTGACAAAAACTAAAAATTACAGTATTATTAGGCAATGAGAAGAGTTTCTGTTCCCAAGGGAACAGAGTACGCGAAACACCGCCTAGTTCTACTGGGTGGTGTTTTTGTATATAAGGAACATATATGAAACCATTTCAAACATTAGATGAACAAATAAAACTTCTCCAGTCTAGAGGTTTAGAAATAGATAACATAGAAGAATGTAAAAGATACCTTCTAACTAACAACTATTACAACGTCGTCAACGGATATAGTAAGTTTTTTCAAACATCAAAAGATAAATTTATAACTGGTGCAGACTTTAGAGAAATAGCTGCAACACACTTTTACGATAAAGAAATTAAATCAGCTTTTTTAAAAGCAATTATAGATGCAGAAAAACACTTTAAATCCGTACTGGCATATTGTTTTTCAGAAGCATATCCAACACCATACGCTTATCTAGATATTAATAATTTTGAAACACAAAAAGATACAAAAAGGCTAGCACAAATTACTAATTTAATCAGTATATTAGCTAGAATACTCAATGATTATAATAGGGATAAGCAAAACAATTCTATAAAACACCACTATAAACAACATGGCGTTGTTCCTTTCTGGGTTATCATCAATGAACTTACATTAGGGCAAGCATTTAACTTTTATAGAAATCTAAACACTGATATAAAAAACCAAATAGCTAGAGATTTATCACCATTCTTACAAGAAAATATTGAATACATCCAAAATAGACCTAGTAAAGACCTTTTAAGTGGAAAGGCTTTAGAAAGTATTATTAAAAATATACTAGAAATTAGAAATATCACTGCTCATAATAATAAGCTTTTCAATTATAAATGTCGTGAGAATCTTCCACAACTAGCTTATTTCCACTATTACAATAACAATGCCAATACATCAAGACAATCTGTATATTATGTTTTTCTTGCCTTGCAATGCCTACTTGCTTCCACACAATACGCTCAATTACATAACACTATTATTAAAAGAACCAAAGTTCTAAATAAAAAAGCGCACTCCATTGAAGCCGGCATTGTATTGGATACACTTGGATTTCCGAATAATTGGTATAATATCACTGACACATTAAGATAGAACTACTTGCAATATATGGGCTTTTAAAAAACCCCATATTAACCCCATATCCGCCTTGTTTCTAACTCTGGTATTATTTACCGTCTGACTATCTAAAATCGAATACAGGGCAAACTGTGAAGCCCTAGCATGATATAAAACCTTTTTGATAATGGCTTGCCTGCTGATGTATTTTAGAAAGGTTTATCATCATGAAAATAACAGAATACAAAAAGAAAGACGGGTCAATAGTCTACCGCTCTAGTATCTATCTGGGTACGGATACCGTAACAGGTAAGAAAGTCAAGACAACTATATCAGGGCGAACCAAGAGAGAACTCAAAGCCAAAGCGCTACAGGCTCAAATCGACTTTGAAAAAGACGGGTCTACAGTATATAAAGCAGTTGAGATAAAGACTTACGCCGAACTGGTGGAGAATTGGCTAGAAACGTACTGCCATACGGTTAAAAAATCGACCTTAATGGGTACCAAATTCAAAATAGATAAATATCTACTTCCAGCTTTCGGAAATTATAGGCTGGATAAACTGACGCCCCCAATCATTCAAAAGCAAGTCAATCAATGGGCAAAAGACTATAATCAACTAGGCAAAGGATTCCAAGAATATCCGCTCCTTCACTCTCTAAACAAACGCATACTTAAATATGCCGTATCTTTGCAAGCTATCCCCTTTAACCCTGCCCGTGATGTTATCGTGCCACGTCGTAAGGAAAAAGAAGGGCAAAAACTGAAATATCTGGATGATGATAACTTAAAAAAATTCTTGACTTACCTGGAGCAGCTGCCAAACACTTACAAAAATTTCTACGATACGGTGCTATATAAGACGCTTTTAGCGACTGGTTTGCGTATTCGTGAGTGTTTAGCCCTCAAATGGTCTGATATTGACCTAAAAAACGGCACACTAGACGTAAATAAAACGTTAAATATTATCAAAGAAATCACTGGCCCTAAGACTAAATCAAGTATTAGGGTAATTGACTTGGATAATAAGACGGTGCTCATGCTACGGCTCTATAAAGCAAGACAATCCCAAATAGGGAAAGAAATGGGGTTGACCTATGAGAAAGTATTCTCTAATAGCTTTGATAAGCATATAGACGCTAGAATGCTTAGTTTCAGGTTAGTAAAACATTTGGAACGTGCTGGATGCCCTCGTTTTACGTTCCACGCCTTCCGCCACACTCATGCTAGTATCTTGCTCAATGCTGGACTACCTTACAAAGAGATACAAACACGGCTCGGTCATGCAAAACTTTCTATGACCATGGATATTTATAGCCACCTATCCAAAGACAATCAGAAAAATGCTACTTCATTTTATGAAAAAGCTATTGAAAAATTAAAAAGTTCCTAAAAAAGTCCATAAAATTATTATTTCAGTTATGGGAAATAGCTATATCAAGGAATTTTAGCAAGTTTACCCTTTTTGTGTTATAATATTAGGGATTGAAATGAAAACGGAGAATGAGAAATAT
>ERZ1023515.105-NODE-105-length-17424-cov-6.171167_pt1 | contig 17424 bp, 15 predicted proteins | sample MGYA00380551_ERZ1023515 | MGnify/ENA primary metagenome ERZ1023515 (study PRJEB33173, sample SAMEA4830293) | metagenome | study: EMG produced TPA metagenomics assembly of the PRJEB25223 data set... | reverse complement strand
CATCAACAAGCGTGAGTGATTCAACAAGTACAAGCACATCATTGAGTGCGTCAACGTCAACAAGTGTGAGTGACTCAACAAGCACAAGCACATCATTAAGTGGATCAACGTCAACAAGTGTGAGTGATTCAACAAGTGCAAGCACATCATTAAGTGAGTCAACGTCAACAAGTGTGAGTGATTCAACAAGTGCAAGCGTATCGACATCAATCAGTACATCAATATCAATGAGCGAATCAAGTTCAACAAGCGCAAGCACATCAGATAGTACATCTACGTCAGCAAGTACGTCAGAAAGTAGAAGTGCTTCACATTCAATGAGTGGAACAGATTCAAATAATACTTCAAGCTCAGACAGCAAATCACATTCAATCAGTAATTCTGATTCTAATACGACGTCAGATAGTGCATCAGCATCAACAAGTATTAGTGATTCAAGTAGCACAAGCACATCAGATAGTAATGCTTCACATTCATTCAGCACATCACATTCTGTAAGTGAATCAAATTCTATGAGTACTTCTCACTCACAATTTGATTCAATATCAACTTCAGAAAGTATGAGTGGAACAGATTCAACAAGCTTGAGCACGTCACTAAGTCACTCAGCATCAACTTCAAACAGTACGTCAATGACTACTTCTGAATCTCAAAGTAATAATGATTCACAAATGCATAGCAATTCACTTCATCATGATGCTAAAGATGAATTGCCTGATACTGGAGATAGTGACTCTAATTCAACAGGACTTGTATCAGCTGTTGCAGCAATGTTAGCGGGATTAGGATTATTTGGTAAATCTCGTAAAAATAAAAAAGATAAAAAGAATAAAGGATCAGAACAATAAACTACTTCATGTGGGAGATAGATTTATAAAATAATCACTTTTCTATAAATTGGTTGTCTATCCTTAAAAAAAGAGGCTAAAGTATAATTATTGGTTGGAATAATGTATGTATAAACCAAACTAATTAATATCTTTAGCCTCTTTGATATAATGTAAAAAACTTTATTTTTAAAATTTTAGGTGAAATTATGATTAAGAAACATGAATATAAGATTTTATACAAGAGGATTTTATTTACCTGTTTCATTTTAATTGTTTACATTTTTGGAAGTAATATTTCAATAGTGGGTTCGGAAGGTATTTATGATAACAAAGATACATTTTTCAAATTAGCAGTTTCAAATGTAGGTGGGGATCTTCATACATTAAATGTATTCTCATTAGGTCTTGGACCTTGGTTAACATCACTAGTTATCATTATGTTATTAAATTATCGTAATTTGGATCAAGCAACGAAACAAACACGTTCTGAAAAGCATTATAAGGAAAGAATTATAACAATAGTGTTTGCAATATTTCAAAGTTATTTTGTAATCAGTACGTATATTCATAATAACTTTATTAAAGATTCAAACATCATTTTACTCATGCTAATTCTTGTTGCGGGGACAATGTTATTGGTTTGGTTAGCAGATCAAAATATTACATACGGTATTTGTGGTCCAATGCCAATTGTATTAACAAGTTTAATCAAATCATTATTTAATAACCAACACTTTTTTAAGTTAAGTGTAAGTGTCTTATTACTTATATTAGTAATTGTGACATTAGTCATAGCATTACTCATTCTATTATTTATTGAGTTATCGGAATATCGACTCAATTACAAAGACATCATGAATAACTCTACGAATAAGACACCAACATATTTAGCATGGAAATTAAATCCGGCTGGAAGTATTTCAATTATGATTAGTTTATCAGTATACGTACTGTTAAATAATATGATTAATTTAATAGCTACATTGCTCGGGTCAAACGCAAATTTCGAATTTTTAAGTTTTGCTAATCCGATAGGTATTATGTTTTATATTGTGTTACAAATCGTACTGAGTTACTTGCTGTCACGATTTTTGATTAATACTAAGAAAAAGGCGGATGAATTTCTAAAGAATGGGAATTATTTTGATTCTATACGTCCGGGTCGTGAGACAGAGCGGTATTTAAATAGTAAGGCTAGAAGAGTATGTTGGACTGGTGCCATATTGGTAGCATTGATTCTGGCAGTGCCATTATATTCAACATTGTTGGTGCCCAATCTATCAACAGAAATTTACTTTTCAATGCAACTGATTATCTTAGTGTACATCAGTATTAATATTGGTGAGACGATTCGCACGTACTTATACTTTGATCGTTACAAGCAAATCTTGAATAAATATTGGTAGGAGATAGTTATGAAACAGTTTATACCTGCATGGTACGATTCGAACAATTGGTGGGATAGCGCTGTTGTGCCCTTTTATATAAAAAGAAAAACGACAGAATTTGATGACATGGTAAGTTTAATGTTGATGCATCATAAAAACAATGAACCATTCAATACAATCATCTTGAATTATAATCCCCTGTTGCGATTATTTTTACATCGTCATGAGCTTTATGAAATGAATTATTGGTCTCTTTTTGATGAGATACAAGGTGCAACGCATGGCACACCTGTAGCAATTGATTATAGAGAATTATCTTGGCCAGAAGACACTGAATTTATTTATACGCCATTTCAAGTCTTGGCCATTAAAAGTGATAATCAATTTTCTAAGATGATTTTTGGTCAAGAAGGCTATTTAATTTGCATTGAGGATTATGAACACAAAACACTAAGCCGTAAATTGATATTTGATGATAGAGGGTTTGTGTCATCGATTGAAATTTATCATGATGGACAATCACCAATGAAACGATATTACTTAGCGGTTAAAGGTCAGATCATTATGACTCAAGATTTTATGACTGAAAAAATTACTATCCAACCAGAATTCTATGACCTTTTTCAGAAGAAGTCATATGGCAATATGGATGAACTTATTTTTGAAAAAATTCAACAATACAATACTTCAACATTAGCGGATGACGATAAAGTGATTATAGCTGCAGATAAAAGACACAATTATGTATTAACAGATACATTCAAACCTGAGAATATGTGTTTCTCATTATTCAGCCAGAGAAATGCATACATCGATGCGACGTTATTAGAAACTATTGGAAAAGCGAATCAATGTATAGTTGATACACAAGCAAATGCGACTAAATTAAATCAATTCATAACTCAGAATCCTGAGTACCAGCCATTCAAAATTATGCGCGTAACGCCGTTTGATGCACAAATGTTACCTAATATAAGTAGTCAATTGTATGAAACGAATATTGGCGTTTGGATAGATTCACTTAGTGAAGAAGACTTAAAAACGGTTATCGATCAATTGAGTCAATACGTCTCTCAACATGAACAAACCATAATCCATCTGTTAACGCGATTAAATGAGAACGATATACAGCAATGGTTAAGAGATGAAATAGATCAATTAAATGCATTGTTAAATGTTGAGGAAGAAGAATTCTCTCCAGAAGTTCAAGATATTTTACAAACGGAACTTGAAGAAGATGAAATAGAAAAGGTTAAGTTAATTTATGTGCCTTTCGAAGAAGATTTAATGAAGGAATTGTCGCAATTAAGAGTGATTGTAGATTTAAACCAAGAGCCTGATTTATATTTACAAATTTCAAGTATTAGTGCAGGCGTTCCACAAATCAATAGGCGAGAGACAGATTATGTAGATGATAAGTTAAATGGTTTAATTATCGATAATATCCAACAATTAAGGGTAGCGCTAAATTATTTTATAAACAACCTGAAGAATTGGAATTATTCGTTTGCGCATTCTATTAAATTAAGTGATGAATTCAGTTCAGAAAAGATAATCCAAAGATTAAATAGTGTGATTGAAGGTGAAATTCATGGCACGTAAATTCAGAATCTTACAAGTAGGTGGGAAAGATTTAGAACCATTATTTGATAGTAAAAAAGGTGTTGAATGGGATTATTTAGATGATGCATTATTTACGTTTGATAGTGGTTATATTGAAGCGGTAAAAAGCATTATAAAAGCATTTGGTAACTTTGATTTAGTATTTGTACAAAGTGCTTACTCACCTGAATTAATGGATTTATTACGAGTCGTCGCTACACCTCACAATACGGTCATCGATGCACAAATGTGGTCTCCGAATTATGATGCTGAACCATTAATCCAACACAAATTTGTAAAGAAACTTAATTATCAAACTGAGGAAGATCTACACCATCAATTGTTAGCTGTGACATTTCCTGGGCAATATGGCGATAGAGTATCACCAATTAAGACAACTGTTAACCCACATTTTCAAGGAACGTATAAATATGAGGGGAACAAGTCACTCGTGTTAGAAGGTGATTTCGGTACATCATTCAAACCTATTGTTACGTGGACACAAAGTTTAGTAAGTGATGAAGATAAGGTTAACGAGCTTTGGCCGGAGTATTCACTTGAAGGAGATGTCGAAATCGAGTACACATTTAGATTATCTCCGTTTGGATCAACGGAATATCCAGATACAACATTACGTTTTGAGCATAAAGATTTAAATCAACCTATTCAATTACCATTAAGGACGACTCAAATGAATGTCAGCGTATCTCTTAAAGCAAAAGGAAAGGGTAAATTACGTATTGGTGCCATTCATAAACGTTGGTCACGACTAGAAATGGGACAATTTATTATGGGTGGACAGCGTTTTACTGATGAGAAACGAGATGAGTTTATACATTATTTCAATCCAGGTGATATGAAGCCTCCGCTCAATGTGTATTTTAGTGGTTATCGTCCTGCTGAAGGATTTGAAGGCTATTTCATGATGAATAAGATGAATGCGCCGTTTATCTTAATTGGTGACCCTCGTCTTGAAGGTGGTTCATTTTATCTTGGATCCGAAACTTTTGAACAAGGGATTATCAATGTGATTCAAAATGCCTTAGACTTTTTAGGTTTCAAGCATGATGAACTTATACTATCAGGGTTATCTATGGGATCATTTGGTGCCTTGTACTATGCAGCTCAATTAGAACCAGCTGCGGTTGTAGTAGGGAAACCGTTATTAAATATTGGGACTATAGCAGATAATATGAAATTGTTACGTCCAAATGAATTTGGCACTGCAAATGATGTGTTGTTGGCGAATACAGGTGGTATTTCCACTTCAGATGTTCAACATTTAGATTCACGTTTTTGGGAAAAATTAAAAAACAGTAATCTAACAAATACAATATTTGCAATTGCATATATGTACAATGATGATTATGATGCTACGGCATTTCAAAATTTATCACCAGTATTGAGTCAACAAGGTTCACATGTTATGAGTCGTGGTGTACCGGGTCGACACAATGATGATTCACCTACAATAACAAGTTGGTTCGTTAACTTTTATAACATTATATTAAAAGATCAATTCGGGAGAGATAGCGATGTCAGCATTAAATAGTTATACATTAACATGGCGTCATATAAATACTACAACCTTTATGTATGGTACGAAATTACGCATTGAGGATGATGGAACTTACTTTAACAATCCATTGATGCCATCAGGGACTGTTATACATGATTGGCGTATGTTAACAACTTTTAGTGAACATAAATACGCACCATCGCTTCCTATTTTGAAAAAGAAACAGCATTATAAAGTGGCTTTAAATTACAATGTCAAGCCTCTAGGTAGTGTGTATATTAAGATTACATTTTATCGTAAAAATGACACGGAGCATTCCAATTTAATCATTCAAAATAGTGATGCAGAATTCGAATTTCCTGAAGAGGCTTATGCTTATAAAATTGAATTAATAAATGCTGGCTTGTCGGAACTTTTTTTCAAAAATATTATTATTCAAGAGTTAGATACAGATGAATCTGAAACACAATCTATCGTTGAAAGTAAAGTTAATTTAGATGTATTAAATAGAGTCATATTTGGCGAAAGTGTTAATGCGCGAGGTGATCAAAATGGCTAATCAAGTTAGTAATGTGATTAATTCGATGCGTTTGAAAAGATTACAGAAGCAGTTAACGGCAGTAAACCGATTAAGTGATCAAATGCGAGACTATTCAGATGAAGCATTACAAGCAAAAACAGCTGAGTTTAAACAACGTTTAGAGAAACGTGAAACGACGTTGGATAAACTGTTGCCGGAAGCTTATGCAACGATTCGTGAAGCATCGAAACGTGTACTAGGTATGTATCCGAAAGATGTTCAAGTGATGGGCGCCATCGTGATGCATCAAGGTAATATAGCAGAAATGCAAACCGGGGAAGGTAAGACGTTAACAGCGACAATGCCCCTTTATTTAAACGCACTTACAGGAAAAAGCGCATTTCTAATTACTACGAATGATTATCTGGCAAATCGTGATTTTCAAGAAATGCGACCTTTATATGAATGGCTAGGATTAACAGCGTCACTTGGCTTTGTGGATATTCCAGATTATGAATACGCCGATAATGAGAAACAAATGCTATATAACCATGACATCATTTATACAACAAATGGTCGCTTAGGATTTGATTATTTATTTGATAATTTAGCAGACCATATTAATGCTAAATATTTACCTGAATTGAACTTTGCGATTATTGATGAAGTTGATTCAATTATATTGGATGCTGCGCAAACACCACTGGTTATTTCTGGTGCTCCACGTGTGCAATCCAATTTATTCCATATTATTAAGATGTTTGTTGAAACGTTAGTTGAAGATGAACACTTTAAATTAAATGTGAATAAAAAAGAAGTATGGCTTACGGATAAAGGTATTGATGTAGCCAATCATTATTTTAAAGTGAATAATATCTACCTACCACAATATTTTGATTTGGTACGTGTCATTAACTTATCATTACGCGCGAAGTATCTGTTCAAAGACAATTTAGATTATTTTATTTATAATGGCGAAGTTGTACTTATAGACCGAATTACAGGGCGAATGTTGCCGGGTACCAAACTACAATCTGGTTTGCATCAAGCGATTGAAGCTAAAGAAGGTGTTGAACTATCACAAGATTTAAGTGTAATGGCGACAATTACCTTCCAAAATTTGTTCAAATTATTTAATGGTTTTTCAGGGATGACCGGAACCGGTAAGTTGGGAGAAAAGGAATTCTTTGATTTGTATTCTAAGTTAGTAGTTGAAATTCCAACCAATCATCCGATTATTCGTAATGATAAAGAAGATCGAGTATATGCGAAATCAGATGAAAAGAATAAAGCGATACTTGAGAAAGTAAAAGAAATTCATGCCACTAAACAACCAGTACTCTTAATAACAAGAACTGCAGAAGTGGCTGAATATTTTTCAACCCAATTATTTAAAGACAATATCCCTAATAACTTATTAATTGCACAGAATGTTGCTAAAGAAGCACAAATGATTGCTGAGGCAGGACAACTGGGTGCTGTTACAGTTTCAACTAGTATGGCTGGTCGTGGTACAGACATTAAGCTTGGCTCTGGAGTCTATGAGCTCGGAGGACTTGCAGTCATAATCAATGAACATATGGAGAATAGCAGAGTTGACCGACAATTGCGTGGACGCTCTGGTCGTCAAGGTGACCCAGGTGTTTCACAGATTTATGTATCATTAGATGATTATATTGTTAAACGTTGGAGTAACTCTAAACTAGCTGAAAATGAAAAACTAAAAGACGTTGATCCAGACAAACTACAAGATAGTCCATTTTTCAGAAGAAGAGTAAGAGGGATTGTCTCTAAAGCACAGCGTGTATCTGAAGAAACCGCAATGATGGCGCGTGAAATGGCTAATGAATTCGAAAAAAGTATCGGCATTCAACGTGATCGTGTGTATGAAGAGCGCAATCGTATTCTTGAAACGTCAGACTTCAGTGCATTTGACTTTGATTCGCTAGCGCGTGATGTCTTTGACTATGATTTGAGAACAAAGCATATTCATAATAAAGATGACATCATCAAATATATTTATGAGCAGTTGAGCTTTAGTTTCAAAGATGACGCTATTAGCCAACAGATTCAAACACGTGAACAAACCATTGATTATCTAGTGCAACAATTTAACAAACAATTAAAAGAGAATATGAAAATTGCAAATAACGATTATTTTAAATTACGATTTCTTCAAAAAGCAATATTGAAAGCCATAGATGTAGAATGGATAAATCAAGTTGATCAACTTCAACAACTTAAAGCGAGTGTTAATAATCGACAAAATGGTCAACGAAATGCAATATTCGAATATCATAAAGTAGCTTTAGAAACATATGAAATGATGCTGATAAATATTAAACGGGCAACGATTCGTAATTTATGTTTAAGTATTCTAACGTTTGATAAAGATCAAGATTTAGTAGTACATTTTCCTTAAAATGAGGTGTTCATAGATGACAATATATAATATTAATTTTGGCATTGGGTGGGCGAGCAGTGGTGTAGAATATGCTCAAGCTTATCGTTCCAAATTATTAAGAGAGATAAATCAACCAGCTAAATTTATCTTTCTAGACTTTATTTCCGCAGAGAACATTCAAACGTTAACTGACAATATCGGGTTTAAAGATGATGAAGTGATATGGCTGTATCAATATTTCAGTGATATACCTATCGCACCAACGACGTATACGGTTGATGACTTGAAAAAGGATTTAGGTAATCCTGTCACTGCCCAAGTGGTTACTGGTAAAACTATGCGCTTATACATCGGGAATGATAAATCCTATGTGAGCTGTTATTTGAAGAATGAAGATGACATTATTGTCGATCGTGCAGAATTTGTCGTCAATGGTATGTTAGTTCGGAAAGATTACTATAGCTATGTACGAACTTTCTCGGAATATTATGCACCATATGAAAATCGTGCCAAATTATATAAGCGACAGTTTTACAATGAGGATGGCTCTATTGCTTATAAAGAATATATAGACGGAGAATCGAGTGTCTATGTATTTGAGGATGCTCGATTATACAGTAAACAGGAATTTGTAGCTTATTTTATGAAAAAGTTGCATCTGACTGAACAAGATATCGTTATTATTGATAGATCGACTGAAGTTGGTCAAAGTATATTAGAACATAAAGGATCAAGTAAAGTCGGTATTGTTGTACATGCGGAACATTATAGCGAAAATGCTACAAATGATACCTACATTTTGTGGAATAACTATTACGAATATGTATTTGCACAAGCACCATATATCGATTTTTATATCACTGCGACGGATTTACAAAATCAAGTTTTATCCGAGCAATTCCAAAAATATACATCACATCAACCTAGTGTCAGAACTATCCCGGTAGGTAGTCTACATCAATTAAGTTATCCAATTGGGGAAAGAAAGCGATATTCTATGCTTACGGCTTCTAGGTTAGCTAGTGAAAAACATGTAGATTGGATAGCGAAAGCTGTAATTAAAGCTAAAAAGAAAGTGCCGCAATTAACATTTGATATATATGGTCATGGTAACGAAAGATCGAGAATTGAAGAAATCATTAAAGAAAATGAAGCACAAGATTATATTCAACTTAAAGGTCATAAGAAGTTAGATGAAATCTATGCGAACTATGATTTATTTGTATCGGCTTCAACAAGTGAAGGGTTCGGTTTGACCTTAATGGAAGCGGTAGGTTCTGGATTAGGCATGATAGGATTCGATGTGAATTACGGTAATCCAACATTTATTAGTCACGGTGAGAATGGATATCTCATACCAATTGATAAAGATAACCAAGATGTCGAAGTCATTACAAATCTTATGGCTGAAAAAATTGTTCAGTATTTTAATAATGGGCCTAAGCATTCGCATGAGAAATCTTATAAAATTGCAGAATCATTTAAAACTGAGCATATTACGCAAAAGTGGCAAAATCTAATTGATGAGGTGCTATATGATTAATTTATTTGAAATATTTGATGAAGCATCACAAAAACTTCAACAATCACTTCAATTTGCAGGATTTAAACATGAGACCATTGTGATGGATGATGACGGTTTTTTACCCGATAATGTCATGACGCCGTATCAATTTTTTGCAAATTATAAACGAAATGATGACGATAAACCAGCATTTTTTAATGAGGTTCAAGTGCCACCATTATGGGAAATTAAAGGTAATCATAATCATGCAGAAATTATAGATAATGGTAATGTAAGAGGGCGAATATTTTATCGCGAGTATTTTAAAAATCGAATTGTGAGTTTTGTGGAGTGGTTTGATACAAAGGACCGTTTGCGTTCGGTCGATTTTTATAACAAAGATGGATTTAAATTTGCGGAAACGGTATATGATTTAAATAAAAAGCCCATCTTGAAGACTTACGTAGATCGTCAAGGGAAAGAAGTGTTATATGAAAACTTTGTCACAAAAGATATTATATTAGATTGGCAAGGTCAATCGCATTTCTTTGCGTCAAAACAAGACTTCATTAGCTTCTATTTAGACCAAATAGATGTTGATACTTCAACTGTCTTCATCAATTCATTGGCAACACCATTTTTCGTGTTATATCAATCGAATCATATGTTGAATGCAGTGTTATTCTGGCAAGAACAAAGTCATAGTAATGTCCCGGGAAATATGAAGTTATTGTTAGATAAAGAGACGCTGAATTCAAAGGTAATTATCCCAGATAGTGCAGAATTTGAGGCTATTACATCCAATGTTGAGGCGCAGTATCGTCCTTTCATCAGTCAATTGGGCTACTTGTATGATTATCAGAAGCCTAATAATTATAACAAGCAAGTACTTAATTTAACGAATTCTGATGATCTTCCAAATTTAGAAGAAATTATACGACAGTGTGAAGATTATGAATTTCATATTGGTGCTATTACCGAAATGTCAGCTAAATTAATGAGCTTGGGTAAATATGATAACGTTAAACTTTATCCAACAATCACCCAAGCGAAGATTGATCAATTATTCCAAACATGTGATGTTTATTTAGATATCAATAAAGGTGGAGAAATCGTTAATGCTATTGAACGTGCAATGCTCCATAATCAATTAATTTTGGCTTATGATGAAACTGCGCATCGTCGTTCATTTATTGCTAAAAAGAATATTGCAAAGCAAGACGAACCTCAACAATTAATTGATATATTAAATGAAATTGCTAATGAACCAAGTGTATTTAAAGAGCGAGTCATTGCACAACAAGAACAGAATAATCGTATTGAAGAAACTACGTTTAGAAATGTCATTATGACTGCGTTAAATCATTAAATGAGGATAATAAAGCTTTTGAGATGAATGAAGACTTACAAAAAGTCTACTTTTACTCAAAAGCTTTTTGTTTTGTAAAGGTGTTCTTAGATAGATGGTTACTCAAATAAGTTGATACGCGTTCCTGGTATGTCATAGCACTTAGGTTCATCATTCCACTTTAGTTGAGATGCTCCCCCCTAGGCGTCTTCGCAATTATGTTTCGTATTCTATCTTAGAACTACACACTAAAGAATGTGAACGTTTATGTTTTTTTATGTGGTTTTAATTTAAAACAATTTTCAAGAAAGTATATCTAGTTTTAACAAATAAATGATTTATATAAATAGTTACTCTCTGTTGTTTTCAATAGTGATTATAGTACCGTTAGAATCAGATTTAATATTTAATTTTAAAGAGAATCTTTCGCAAATATCTTTAATAATAGTTAACCCTTTAGATTTAGTAGACATATCATTAAAGCCAATGCCATTATCCTGAATAGTAATATAATTCTCATTTAGATAAATGGTAATGCGCGATGAATTAGAATGTTTATAAACATTAGAAATAATGTTATCGAATAAGCGCTCATACCATAATTGGTCACCATGCCAATAAATACAGTTACCTTCAACATTTAGAATGGTTAGTATGTTCTTTGAATCTAATAGATAGTGCCATTTATCAATTGTTGTGTTTATACATGCTTGTATATCAACTTGGTGGTTAAACGTATAAAATTTAGAAATATCATCTTTGTTAGGTAATGCCTTAATTAAATTAGAAATATAGTTTATCTTTTCATAAGATAATTCTATATCATTATCATTAATTTGGTATTGAAATCCGAGTTGGTATAACTCTAAATTTAATGCAGTTAGAGGCGTATTAATATCATGGGCAAGTTGATTAATGTAATTTTGTTCTTGCTTTTTGTTTTCGATAATTTCTAACTCTCTAAATCTTAGTCTGTCTATTAAGATATTTATAGATTGGCCAACTTCATCAATTTCGTCATTTATATGAGTAGGTATGTCTAATTTATTAGGTAATTTGTCACTATTAGCAATGTCTAATAATTTATCATTAAGTAAACGTAAACGATTCACGATTTTATATACATAGCGTGAGGCAATAATAACTAAAGTAATTAGAATTAAGAAGAAAAAGATGTAAAAAATTATTGTAAGGCCACTGGATTTAAAATTTAAACCGATTGGATAACCCAAGACTTTTTCAATAAATAGAATACATAGTAGTATCATGCTATTGATAGCTAAAAAAACTAGAGGTATCGATAATAAACCCAATCCCATGAACATATAGTATTTTTTTAATAGTCTCATAAATTAGCCCCCATTTAATCTATAACCAATACCATAAATTGTCTCAATAATTGTTCCAGAATCTAATAACTTAGTTCTTAATTTTTTTACATAAGCGTTCAAAGTATTTTCAGAAGCGGATTCAAATTGCCAAACGTAATCAATAATTTGATCCTTAGTTAAAATCAAATCTCTATTTTCATACATATAGAAAAATAATCTACGTTCCGTTTTAGTTAAAGATAATTGGTTTCCATCATTAGATTTGATTATCTTGTCTTTAGCATTAACTTTAAACTCATAAAATTGAGCCTCTTTATCAGCATAATGGATAGTTAAAAGATTATTAATTCTAGAAATAAGTTCTCTCGGATTGAAAGGTTTGGTAAGGTAATCATCGCCATTATTCAAACCTTTAACTTTAGAATCGATATCAACTCTTGCTGATAAATAAATAATAGGTATAGTAGAAATGCTTCTTATTTCATCAGTGATAGACAAACCATCATTATTGGGTAACATAATATCCATAATAATGATATGAACGTCATTCAATACGTTAAAAACGCTATCTCCAGTTCTATCTAATGTCACCTGTGCACCTTTTTGTTGTAATATTTGTTTTAAATTTTTAGCGATGGTTTCATCGTCTTCTACTAATAAAATATGAAACCCCTCCATATATTTCACCTCCATGTTTTATTAATTAATTAATATAAATGTTGGTATATAGAATAGCACGTATAAACCAAAGAATAATACGGGAATTTTAAATGTAGGAGAATAATCTTTATCTCTTAACCATGAAAGTATTTCGTATATTCCTGTTAAAAAAGCTATTGCTAAACTCCCCATTGAAATGAGTAATAATACAGATGATATGATACCAGTCATTCATATGCACTCCTTTATCTGATTTTGTAATTCCAGTTTAAAAACTAATTCTGAAAAAGTTATGAATAATTCGTATTATCTTCTTAAATTCATATAAAAGAGTACGAAAGGTTGGGATATCAATTAATTATTTATGTCACTGAAAAAGTTAAATCAAATATAAAAAATATATGTAAATAGTATCTTTTCAATTTACAAAAAAGATGAGGAGGCTAATATGAAAAGATTATTTTTTATAAGTATTATATTTTTAGTATTTTTAGGAGGATGTTCCTTCAGTGACAACAAAGATAAAGCAGAAGGTGAAGAAGCCAATAACAAGGCTAAAGCTACAGACAAAATGAAAAAATTTAAAATAGGTCAAGTCGTGGATGCTGACGGTGTAGATATTAAAGTAGTTAAAGCTGAATTCGTAGATAACTATGATGAGTATAGTGCGCCTGTAAATGGCAAAGCTTTGAGAGTATACATAAAGTTTAGAAATAATAACGATGATCAAGTTTTAATGGATAATACTGATTTCAGTATGAAAGTAAATAACGAGAATTATGAAGAATGGTATGGTAGTGAAGATATGCATGAAGGATTTAGCCACCAATTAAATCAGCATAACACTGCATCAGGCTACATTACTTATGATGTACCGGATAGTGATCATTATACTTTAGAATTAGATACCATACCTAATTTCAACAAAGTTAGGGCACAATGGATTATTAATAAATCAGAAATTAAGAATTCAAATGTCACTAAAGATACTTTGACTAGCTCAACTACAGATGTTGAGGACGAATCAGATACAACATCTTCTAGTAAAAAAAATGATGATTCTAATCAAGCGGACGTGGGCGTGACATACCCTGCTTATATGTATAATGCTTTAGTAGATGAATATAATTCACTCACTGATGGTGAAAAGATGAACCATGTATCTAAAGATGTGTTAGAAATTGAGTATGATCAATTAGAAGCTTGTGTAGAAGCATTGTATGAGAAAGAAAATGCTAAAGCGAAAAAGAATACGAAAAAGCAATGCAAGATTATGAAGACCAATTGGCTCAAGAAGAATATGAACAACAACAAGCAGAACAAGCTGAAAATGAAGCATCTGAATCTGATGACAATTCAAATGGTCCTGGTTCTGATGATCCTTCATTAGACAGTGGAACAGAAGATACAGAAGTTACTTCTTCTGAAGATGACGCAGCATAGAAAAGGAGGTAACAATGGAACATAATTATATGAATGAACCTAAGCCAACTAACAGAATTATTGAAATGATTCTTGGAATAACAGGAAGTATATTTGGAATTATTGGTGGATTGATTGCGCTAATTCTAACAAACTATGACAAAAGTTATGGTTCAGAACTTGTTGGATTAATGACTATTGTGGCAACCAGCTCTATTATTTTATCAGCAATAACTTTAACATTAAGCTGTTTAATTAATAAAAGACGTGTCTTAATTGGTATTATACTTATTGTTGCTGCAATAATTCATATATATTTATTAGGATTTTTTGGTTATTTATCAGGTATTTTAATCCTCGTTGCTGGGATTATCGCATTAGTTAGGAAATAATTTGATAGAATAGAAGGAAACTATGACAAAGTCCTTCTATTTTTTTAATTATAAATTGAAATGAGTTGTTAGAGATGGAAACTGTATACATTGCAGGTGGATGTTTATGGGGTGTTCAAGCGTTTATAAAAACATTGCCAGGTGTCTTATCGACTGAAGCGGGACGTGCAAATGGAATATCTGAAACACTTAGTGACAAATATGACGGCTATGCAGAATGTGTCAAAACGTCATTCGACCCTATGCAGACATCAATTACTGACTTAATGAATTATCTTTTTGAGATTATAGATCCATATAGTATTAACAAACAAGGCGTTGATGAAGGACCCAAATATCGTACAGGTATTTATAGTGATGAACAGAAGCATCTTGAAGAAGCACGCGACTTCATCTCAAAACGACCTGATAAAGAGCGAATTGCCGTAGAAGTGTTACCTTTAAATAATTACGTTGCAAGTGCTGAGGAACATCAAGACAGACTCGATAAACATCCAGAAGATATCTCATACTGTCATGTTACGCCTGACATGTTGAAAAAGTATCTTTGAAAATTTCCATTGATACAATAATCACTATTTTGTATAGTTATTTCAAATCATCCTCACATAAACGCATATCCAGACAAATTTGGGCAATACAGTACTATAGAAAGTAATTAAATTATAAAAGAAAGAAACGATAGTAATGACAGTTTTACTGACAGGCGCGACCGGACATCTTGGGTCACATATCACTGAACATGCAATTAAAGAACAGGTGCCTGATTTTAATATTGGGATACGTAATCCAGATAAAATGCCATCACACTGGAAAGATAAAGTAGGCGTTAGAGAATTAGATTATTTTAATGAGGAAAGTATGGTTCGTGCTTTCAAAGGTATTGATACGGTTATATTTATTCCGAGTATTATTCATCCGTCATTTAAACGACTCCCAGAAGTGGAGAATTTAGTCAGTGCAGCTCATAAAGTACATGTCTCACACATTATGTTTATTGGATACTATGCAGATCAACATAATAATCCTTTCCATATGAGTCCATACTTTGGCTACGCTGAACGTTTACTTGCATCTAGTGGTCTTAAATATACTTATGTCAGAATGGCGATGTATATGGATCCATTGAAACCTTATTTACCAGAACTTGCAGATATGCAGAAACTCATTTATCCAGCGGGTGAGGGTCGTATTAATTATATTTCTAGAGATGATATTGCTAGAGGTATCGTAGCATTATTACAACAACCAGATAAATTTGGACACAGATACTTACTATCTGGCTATAGTTATTCTATGACAGAATTAGCAGCAATCTTGTCTGAAGCAGCAGGTTCTAAGATTGAATATAGTCCTGTTTCTTTGGAAAAGTTCTCAGAAATGTATGATGAACCTAAAGGGTTTGGTGCATTGCTTGCATCAATGTACGAAGCAGGTGCAAGAGGGTTACTTGATCAACATTCAAATGATTTTGAACAACTAGTGCATGATAAACCACAAACTTTCCCAGAATTTTTAAAAAAGTGAACAATAAAAAATAGGACGTGTGATGATAGTCATCGCACGTCCTACTTGTACATTATAAAGTTTAACTATATTATTTGTTATCGCAATCGAAAGTATCAGCAAAGCTTAATGCAGCTAAACCTAATAAGTCTAAAGCGTGTTGAGCGCCTTCTTTACCATGTCCAGCTTCAAAGTGTTTGTAAGCAGCAACGCCTAATACACCGAAAGTAGCAATTGAACCTAAACGAGATAAGTTTTTGTTTAAGAAACTAGCAGCATAAAAAGCAGCGGCAGCAGCTTCTACAGTACCAGCTAATTTAACTGAGCTTTCTGGTAAACCGAATACATTTTGGAATGTATCGATCATACCTTGATCACCTTTTAATTTTGGTTTAGCAGAGCTATATAATTCTTTAGCAAGTTTTAAGTTTGCAGCATAACGTAAAATCATAATTTAAAAATCTCCTTTTTATTTGTTTTCAAAATATTTATCAACAATAGGTTTAACGCGTTCGCCAAATAGACGGATTGATTTCATTACATACTCATGAGGCATTGAACCTACAGGTGTATGAATCATAAAACGGTTAAGACCTAACGTTTCAACAGTTTCAATAATTTTTTGGGCAACCGTCTCAGGACTACCCAGATAGATTGCGCCTTGACTTCCTACTTCTCTTTCAAACATATTCTCGTCAAAGCTAGGCCATCCACGTTCACGACCTAAAATATCATGGTGTGCTTTTAAAGAAGGGAAGAATTCTTTCTTAGCGTCCTCGTCTGTTTCAGCGATGTACCCCCATGAGTGTACCGATACGGATAATTCATCTGGATTATGACCGTAAGACTCTGCGACAGATTTATAAATCTCAATATTGCGTGTAAATCGTCTAGGATTACCACCAATAATCGCATACGTTATTGGTAACCCAAAGGCACCAGCTCTTAATGATGATTCAGGTGTACCACCAGTTGCAATGGAAATAGGTAACTTACCA
>ERZ1023515.98-NODE-98-length-18296-cov-246.823529_pt1 | contig 18296 bp, 18 predicted proteins | sample MGYA00380551_ERZ1023515 | MGnify/ENA primary metagenome ERZ1023515 (study PRJEB33173, sample SAMEA4830293) | metagenome | study: EMG produced TPA metagenomics assembly of the PRJEB25223 data set... | reverse complement strand
CCATAATAATAACCGATGGTGTGGTTAATGTTGGTAAGAGAAACTTCTGAAACCATACTTCAAAAAAGTCGCTCGTCATCATCTCTTCGTAAGTCATTGGAGCGATTAACTCACCATTTGTTAGACCTGCAACCAAAGAAATCCTCTGATATCTTCTTCCAGATACTTTGCCTCTTATTAACTGACCTTTTAATGAGCGACCATATTCTCGATAAAAATAAGTATCGAATCCTGTTTCGTCAATCTAAACAGGTGCTAGGTGCTTTAAACTATTAAAATTCTTAAGAAATAAGGCTACTTTTTCTGGGTCTTGTTCATAATTAGATTGAAACTAGAATAGTCCACCTCTGCTTCTAAAACATTGTTAGAAATCGATTTGACTGTCCTGATTGATTTGTCATGTTCTTATTTCATTTTACTATATTTTTGTTTCGCGGGAAGTCTACTAAGATACTTAAAGATGCAGATAGTAAAAAAAGATGTAGACATTACCGTAAAAAAGTGATATAATCGTATGATGTTCAAGGTATAGGTGTTAATCATGAGTAGACGTTTTAAAAAATCAGGTTCACAGAAAGCGAAGCGAAGTGTTAATATCGTTTTGCTGACTATTTATTTATTGTTAGTTTGTTTTTTATTGTTCTTAATCTTTAAGTATAATATCTTTGCTTTTAGATATCTTAATCTAGTGGTAACTGTGTTAGTCCTACTAGTTGCCTTGGTAGGGTTACTCTTGATTATCTATAAAAAAGCTGAAAAGTTTACTATTTTTCTGTTGGTGTTCTCTATCCTTGTCAGCTCTGTGTCGCTCTTTGCAGTACAGCAGTTTGTTGGACTGACCAATCGTTTAAATGCGACTTCTAATTACTCAGAATATTCGCTCAGTGTCGCTGTTTTAGCAGATAGTGAGATCGAAAATGTTACGCAACTGACGAGTGTGACAGCACCGACTGGGACTGATAATGAAAATATTCAAAAACTACTAGCTGATATCAAGTCAAGTCAGAATACCGATTTGACGGTCGACCAGAGTTCGTCTTACTTGGCTGCTTACAAGAGTTTGATTGCAGGGGAGACTAAGGCCATTGTCCTAAATAGTGTCTTTGAAAATATCATCGAGTCAGAGTATCCAGACTACGCATCGAAGATAAAAAAGATTTATACCAAGGGATTCACTAAAAAAGTAGAAGCTCCTAAGACGTCTAAGAATCAGTCTTTCAATATCTATGTTAGTGGAATTGACACCTATGGTCCTATTAGTTCGGTGTCGCGATCAGATGTCAATATCCTGATGACTGTCAATCGAGATACCAAGAAAATCCTCTTGACCACAACGCCACGTGATGCCTATGTACCAATCGCAGATGGTGGAAATAATCAAAAAGATAAATTAACCCATGCGGGCATTTATGGAGTTGATTCGTCCATTCACACCTTAGAAAATCTCTATGGAGTGGATATCAATTACTATGTGCGATTGAACTTCACTTCTTTCTTGAAAATGATTGACTTATTGGGAGGGGTAGATGTTCATAATGATCAAGAGTTTTCAGCTCTACATGGGAAGTTCCATTTCCCAGTAGGGAATGTCCATCTAGACTCTGAGCAGGCTCTAGGTTTTGTACGTGAACGCTACTCACTAGCCGATGGAGACCGTGACCGTGGTCGCAACCAACAAAAGGTCATTGTAGCTATCCTTCAAAAATTAACGTCAACCGAAGCACTGAAAAATTATAGTACGATCATTAATAGCTTGCAAGATTCTATCCAAACAAATATGCCATTTGAGACTATGATAAATTTGGTCAATGCTCAGTTAGAAAGTGGAGGGAATTATAAAGTAAATTCTCAAGATTTAAAAGGTACAGGTCGGATGGATCTTCCTTCTTATGCAATGCCAGACAGTAACCTCTATGTGATGGAAATAGATGATAGTAGTTTAGCTGTAGTTAAAGCAGCTATACAGGATGTGATGGAGGGTAGATGAAATGATAGACATCCATTCGCATATCGTTTTTGATGTAGATGACGGTCCCAAGTCAAGAGAGGAAAGCAAGGCTCTCTTGGCAGAATCCTACAGGCAGGGGGTGCGAACCATTGTCTCTACCTCTCACCGTCGCAAGGGCATGTTTGAGACTCCGGAAGAGAAGATAGCAGAAAACTTTCTTCAGATTCGGGAAATAGCTAAGGAAGTGGCAAGTGACTTGGTCATTGCTTACGGGGCTGAAATTTACTACACACCAGATGTTCTGGATAAGCTGGAAAAAAAGCGGATTCCGACCCTCAATGATAGTCGTTATGCCTTGATAGAGTTTAGTATGAACACTCCTTATCGCGATATTCATAGCGCCTTGAGCAAGATCTTGATGTTGGGAATTACTCCAGTCATTGCCCACATTGAGCGCTATGATGCTCTTGAAAATAATGAAAAACGCGTTCGAGAACTGATCGATATGGGCTGTTACACGCAAGTAAATAGTTCACATGTCCTCAAACCCAAACTTTTTGGCGAACGTTATAAATTCATGAAAAAAAGAGCTCAGTATTTTTTGGAACGTGATTTAGTTCATGTAGTTGCAAGTGACATGCACAATTTAGACAGTAGACCTCCATATATGCAACAGGCATATGATATCATTGCTAAGAAATATGGAGCGAAAAAAGCGAAAGAATTTTTTGTAGATAATCCCAGAAAAATTATAATGGATCAATTAATTTAGGAGAAAATATGAAGGAACACAACACTTTGGAAATCGATATATTGCAACTATTCAGAGCTTTATGGAAAAGAAAGTTGGTCATTTTATTAGTGGCAATTATAACTTCTTCAGTTGCTTTTGCCTACAGTACTTTTGTTATCAAACCTGAGTTTACTAGTACGACTCGGATTTATGTAGTTAACCGTAATCAGGAAGAGAAGTCTGGTTTAACCAATCAAGACTTGCAGGCAGGAACTTATCTGGTAAAAGACTACCGTGAGATTATCCTTTCGCAGGATGTTTTGGAGGAAGTTATTTCTGATTTGAAACTAGATTTGACGCCAAAAGGTTTGGCTAATAAAATTAAAGTAACAGTACCAGTTGATACCCGTATTGTCTCTGTTTCAGTTAATGATCGAGTTCCTGAAGAGGCAAGCCGTATCGCTAACTCTTTGAGAGAAGTAGCTGCTCAAAAAATTATCAGTATTACTCGTGTTTCTGATGTGACAACACTGGAGGAGGCAAGACCGGCGATATCACCGTCTTCGCCAAATATTAAACGCAATATACTAATTGGTTTTTTGGCAGGGGGGGTTGGAACTGGTGTTATAGTTCTTCTTCTTGAACTTTTGGACACTCATGTGAAACGTCCGGAAGATATCGAAGATACACTGCAGATGACACTTTTGGGAGTTGTACCAAACTTGAGTAAGTTGAAATAGGAGAGAGGAATGCCGACATTAGAAATAGCACAAAAAAAACTGGAGTTCATTAAGAAGGCAGAAGAATATTACAATGCCTTGTGTACAAATATACAGTTGAGCGGAGATAAACTAAAAGTAATTTCCGTTACTTCTGTTAACCCTGGGGAAGGAAAAACAACTACTTCCGTAAATATAGCAAGGTCGTTTGCGCGTGCAGGCTATAAAACTCTTTTGATCGATGGCGATACTCGAAATTCAGTTATGTCAGGATTTTTTAAATCTCGTGAAAAAATTACAGGGCTAACAGAATTTTTATCTGGGACAGCTGATTTATCTCACGGTTTATGTGATACAAATATTGAAAATTTATTTGTAGTTCAATCGGGGTCTGTATCACCAAACCCTACAGCCTTGTTACAAAGTAAAAATTTTAATGATATGATTGAAACATTGCGTAAATATTTTGATTATATCATTGTTGATACAGCACCTATTGGAATTGTTATTGATGCGGCAATTATCACTCAAAAGTGTGATGCGTCCATCTTGGTAACAGCAACAGGTGAGGTGAATAAACGTGATGTCCAAAAAGCGAAACAACAATTAGAACAAACAGGGAAACTGTTTTTAGGTGTCATTCTCAATAAATTTGATGTTCAACATAAAAAATATGGTTCTTACGGTGACTATGGTAATTATGGTAAAAAATAACTTATGAAAGATTTTATGGATGAAAAAGGATTGAAAATTTTTCTGGCAGTATTACAGAGTATTATTGTCATTTTATTGGTTTATTTTCTTAGCTTTGTTAGAGAGACAGAACTTGAACGTTCTTCGATGGTTATACTATACCTTCTCCACTTTTTTGTATTCTATTTTAGTTCCTATGGTAATAATTTTTTTAAAAGAGGGCACTTAGTTGAGTTTAATAGTACTATAAGATATATTTTTTTCTTTGCAATAGCTATAAGTGTATTAAACTTTTTTATAGCGGAACGGTTTAGTATCTCTAGAAGAGGAATGGTATACTTCTTAACTTTAGAAGGAATATCCTTATACTTGTTAAATTTCTTAGTAAAGAAATATTGGAAGCATGTGTTTTTTAATCTAAAAAATAGCAAGAAAATTTTACTGTTAACAGTAACGAAAAATATGGAAAAAGTTCTTGATAAATTGCTAGAATCTGATGAACTTTCATGGAAATTGGTAGCAGTAAGTGTTTTGGATAAATCTGATTTTCAACATGATAAAATACCTGTAATTGAAAAGGAAAAAATTATTGAATTTGCAACGCATGAAGTTGTGGATGAGGTGTTTGTCAATCTTCCAGGAGAGAGCTACGATATTGGAGAAATTATCTCTAGGTTTGAGACAATGGGGATAGATGTAACTGTAAATTTTAAAGCATTTGATAAGAATTTGGGTCGCAATAAACAAATTCATGAGATGGTAGGATTGAATGTAGTCACTTTCTCTACAAATTTTTATAAAACTAGTCATGTAATTGCTAAGCGGATTATTGATATCATGGGTGCATTGGTAGGGCTGATACTATGTGGTTTAGTCAGTATTGTACTGGTTCCTTTGATTCGAAAGGATGGGGGCTCTGCTATTTTTGCTCAGACGCGTATAGGAAAAAATGGTCGTCAGTTCACTTTTTATAAGTTTCGCTCTATGTGTGTAGATGCCGAGGCGAAAAAAAGAGAACTCATGGAACAAAATACCATGCAAGGTGGAATGTTTAAGGTGGACGATGATCCTCGTATCACGAAAATTGGTTGTTTTATACGGAAGACTAGCTTGGACGAGCTACCACAGTTTTATAATGTTCTAAAGGGAGATATGAGTTTGGTGGGAACACGTCCACCTACAGTAGACGAGTATGATCAGTATACTCCAGAACAGAAACGTCGACTCAGCTTTAAACCTGGTATTACAGGTTTATGGCAGGTTAGCGGCCGTAGTAAAATAACCGATTTTGACGATGTTGTAAAATTAGATGTGGCTTATATTGATAATTGGACAATCTGGAAAGATATTGAAATTTTGCTTAAAACTGTTAAAGTTGTATTTATAAGAGATGGAGCGAAGTAAGGAATGAAAGTATGTCTAGTTGGATCTAGTGGAGGCCATTTAACTCATTTGTATTTATTAAAACCTTTCTGGAAAGATAAAGAAAGATTTTGGGTTACTTTTGATAAGGCGGACGCTCGGAGTGTACTCTCTGAGGAAGTTGTATATCCCTGTTATTATCCAACCAATCGTAATATAAAAAATTTAATAAAAAATACTTTTCTCGCCTATAAAATTTTAAAAAAAGAGAGACCAGATTTGATTATTTCTTCTGGTGCCGCTATCGCTGTTCCTTTCTTTTATATTGGGAAGTTATTTGGATCAAAGACAGTGTATATAGAAGTGTTTGATAGAATTGATGCTTCAACACTGACAGGAAAACTTGTTTATCCAGTAACGGATAGGTTTATTGTACAATGGGAAGAAATGAAAAAAGTATACCCAAAAGCAATTAACCTAGGAGGGATATTCTAATGATTTTTGTGACTGTAGGTACACACGAACAACAATTTGATCGATTGATTAAAGAAGTTGATTATCTAAAAAAAGAAAATCTTATTCAAGATGAAGTATTTATTCAAATAGGATATTCCAGTTATATTCCGAAATATTGTGAGTGGGAAAAGATAATTTCTTATGAAAAAATGAATCAATTGATTAAGGAATCAGATATTATCATTACTCATGGTGGACCAGCGACGTTTATGGGGGTTATTGCTAAAGGAAAAGTTCCGATAGTTGTTCCGAGGCAAAAAAAATTTGGAGAGCATGTGAATGACCATCAGCTTCAATTCGTAAAACTGACGAAAGAAATATACAATTTTATAGTCATAGATGATATTTCCGACTTATATTTAAGTATACGTGATTTTAAGGATAAATATTTTGGAATTTGTTTGAACAATGAAAGATTTAATCTACATTTTAATGCGGAAATTAATAAACTATTTGAAGGAAATAAAGTAGATGAAAATTAGAATAGAGCCTCAATATTTTCTTTATAAGTACCTTTGGCTTATTATACTGCTCCCAAAACAGTTTATGCAATTAATATTATTTTCTTTAATTGTCTTAACTCTATTACCGGTCTATATAAAAGATAGACAAATTTCCAAAATAGATGCACCGTCTTTTTATATAGTTCTATGGGTCATGATATATTCTATATCAATAATTTGGAATTTTTTAATTAGTGGCTTACCTATTCAAGTGTTGTTTTCAGATTTGAGTAAGGCATTCAATTGGATATTAGCAGTATTTTTTTATAATTATTATTTGAAAATTCCCATTAACGTTGATAAGATAAAGAAATATATGTTTTATAATTTCGCTATATTAGTTATTATTGTTGTTTTATTCTATGTTCAAAGAGGCGCTAATGTAGTATTGTTTGGAAGAAGTTTATTAGGTTGGGACGGATTCGTATCAGCTACCAGTTACGGAGTAAGATATGCAGGATTTTTAGAATATTCAACATTAAATGGGCAGTTGATTCTTTTTTTGTTACCGTTAATTAGGTTATTTAAACTTAGTTTTTTTACACAAGTAACTATTCTTGCTTTTTTGCTACAGGTTTTAGTATTGAGTAAATCTAGAATAGCTATTATTGCTCTGATTATATACATAGTATTTGTAGTAATGGTTCAGATTACTTCAATTAATAAGCGGATGATTGTAGCGTTTTATCCAACTATACCTCTTATATTGCTTTATAATTGGGAAAAAATTAAACATATCTTTTTTCAAATGTTTAATTCAAGAACAGGTAGTAATGTGACACGTTTTATAGTGTACGAAGAATCTCTTAAAGCTATTAATGGGCTGGGAATTTTACTTGGAGCAGGAATCAGAACACAATCTACAGTAGGTATATTATTAGGATCACATTCAATGTATATTAGTTTTATTTATAGGACAGGGATTTTAGGAAGTATAATAATAGTAATACTGTTCTATTATTTGTTTTCTAAATTTTTAAAAAGTGCCCCATCTGGAAAGTTAATCAGTATAGGCTATATTTTAGCTTTATTGGTGTTTTGGCTTTTTGAAGAATTAGATCCACATTATTGGTGTTTAATTTTATTTTTTTCAACAATAAGTATTTTCATAAACAATAGAAAAGAGGAAATAGTTGGGTGATAGAAGTATCAATCATAATTCCAATATACAATGCTGAAAAAACTATTAAAAATTGTGTTGATAGTGCCTTAAAGCAAAATTTAGAATCTCTTGAAGTGATTTTGGTGAATGATGGGTCTAACGATTCTACAGCAGAAATTTTGAACCAGTACGACAGTAATTCAAGGGTTAAGATTTTTCATCAGCTTAATAAAGGGGTATCTACTGCTAGAAATAAGGGGTTATCTCATGCTAGTGGAGAGTATGTATTTTTTCTAGATTCAGATGATATTTTAGATGATGGTATGCTTTCTAAAATGTACCAATTTGTAAAAAATAATAAAGTTGATCTCTTATCTTGTTGGCATAAAGAACCTGCTACAACTCAATACGGTGGAAATGAGAATAAGTCAACTTCATTTATTGCACGTACAAGAGAAGAAATAGGTGCTCATTTTGTTGATATCTTTCCGAGAAGTGCTTGTGCCAAATTGTTTTTTCGCAAAATAATTGAAGAAAATAATATTACTTTTTCGACTGAGATGTCACTAGGTGAAGATATGTCATTTGTGTATCAATACTTAATGGTTTCTAAAAGTATTGGAGTTATTGACGGGGTGTATTATAATATTCAAAATGTAAATCCACAGTCGTTATCTAAGCGCTATGTGCAGAATATTGAAAATTCCCTAATGATTCAGAACCAGTTATGGAATCAACTGTTGGAAGTTTATCCTAAAATTGAGGAGAACTACTATAAGCAACATATGGATTTTAGATTTTACCTTGCTAACTTGTATGTAAATAATTTATTTAAATTTGATTCTCCGTATTCATCAAAAGAAAAACTAGACCAAATTGCTCAACAATTAAAAAAGTATAGATTATTTTTAGATGAAAAAGTCAGCAAAGAAAAGATGCCTAAAAATATAAATGAGATGATTGTTTTTTATTTACTAAAATTGAAAATTCCAGTGTTGATTTATTCTTTTTATTCGTTTAAAGAGTGGTGGAAGAGAAGAAAAATTAAAAATGAAGGATAAATAAGTTATGGAAGATTTGATAAGCATTGTTGTTCCAGTCTATAACGTGGAAAAATATTTAAAAAAATCAATAGAAAGTATTTTGAATCAGACTTATCAAAATATCGAGATTTTATTGGTTGATGACGGAAGCACAGATAGTAGTGGGAAAATTTGTGAATCATTTAGTAAAGTTGATCCTAGGATAAGAGTATTTCATAAAGAAAATGGTGGTTTATCAGATGCCCGGAATTTTGGAATTGAGCAAATGAAAGGTCAATATGTAGCGTTTATTGATAGCGATGACTACATATCTAAGGATTATGTCTGGAAGTTGTATTCTTCTATAAAAAATAATGATTCCGAGGTGTCGATTTGTTCTTTTTTATTAGTCGATGAAAAAGGGGAAAAAATAAAAGATGAGCTATTAGATTCGGGAAAAATATGCTTGACTGGTCAACAAATATTAGAAAAAGTATTAACAGCCGACGGCTATCGCTATGTTGTTGCTTGGAATAAGCTTTATCGGTCAACTTTATTTGAAAAATTAAAATTTAAAAAAGGAATGTTGTATGAGGATGAATTTCTTAACTATCCTCTATTTTGGGACTGTAAAAGGGTATCAATTGTAGAGGAGCCGTTATATTTATACGTTCAACGAAAAGGAAGCATTGTACAAAGTAGTATGACTTTAGAAAAAATAAAAATGAAGGATGAGATGCATACTTCACGCATTGAGTTTTATTCAGAAAAGGGGCATTCTTTTTTGCACGAAAAAGCGTGTCAACAGTACTGCAATTGGATTGTTACAGCGACTACCAATCATAGTAAGATTTTAAATCCTAATTTTTCAAAGTATTTACAACGACAGTTTAGAAAGTTCGCTAAATATACACGAAACAATGATATTAGACTAATTGTGCAGAACATTCTAGGATTTATAGATATTCGTTTAGCAGCTTATGTAAAATCAAAAGTAATGTAGAGTATAGGAAACATAATGATAGAAAAAATTTTAGATTCTATTAAAAATCATTCTTTTTATAGTAAATTGAAGGATAAAATTCATAGAATTATTCCATTATATATTATAAAAAATCAAAATATAGCTTTTCAACAAGATACCGATATAGCATATAGAAAACTAAAGAAGAAGTTTAGACATATTTCGTTGACTGGAGATGAGCTTAAATATAAAATGGAGTTTTCAAATAAAGTTTGGATTTGTTGGTTTCAGGGAGAAGAGCATGCCCCAGAGTTAATTAAAACATGTATTCAATCAATGAGGAATCAACTTCAAGGAAGAGAAATCATTGTGTTGACAGAAAAAAATATAAGTGATTATACAGAGATTCCAGACTATATTATTGAAAAATACAAAAAAGGATGGATTTCTCGTGCGCATTACTCTGATATCCTTAGGATAGATCTTCTATGTCGCCATGGAGGATTATGGGTAGATGCAACAGTGTTGAATACAGGAGGAGATTTCTCAAATCTTGAGGTACCACTTTTTGTATATAAATCTTTGAATTTATCAAGAAAAGATTCACAAGCTATTGTAGCATCAAGTTGGTTAATTTCGTCATATAGTAATCATCCTATATTACTCTATACGAGAAAACTCCTATGGGCCTACTGGCGAAGAAAAAATAGTTTATGTAATTATTTTTTGTTCCATATATGTTTTACAATAGCTACAGAGCGGTACCCAATCGAATGGTCTGCTGTCCCTACTTTTAATAATCATTCTCCTCATATACTTCATTTTGAGTTGAATGAACAATTTTCGGAAAAACGGTGGGAACAACTGAAGCATATTTCGGCGTTTCATAAATTAAATCATCATATAGATTATTCTAGCGGTGTTAACACTTTTTATAAGTTCATAGTATCTTCGAAAGTTTAGAAAAATGAGTAATAAAATTAGTAAAAATTTAGCCTACAATATGGGGTATCAGTTAATTGGTATTGCAGCTCCCTTGCTAACTTCTCCTTATTTATCACGGATATTAGGTGCTGAAAATTTAGGTATTCATTCTTTTACTATGTCGGTTGCACTTTACTTTATGATGTTTATGCTTCTTGGAATTGCAAATTACGGAAATAGAACAATTGCGACTGTTAAACGAGAAGGAAAGGATATTCTATCAAAAACGTTTTGGAGTATCTACTCTATCCAGTTGATAATGTCTATTCTGGTAACTATAGCTTATCTTGCTTATCTATATTTGGGGGCAGTACATTACAAAGTTATTGCAATATTACAACTCTTTTTATTGTTATCAAATGCTGTTGATATTACTTGGTTTTTCTATGGATTAGAAAATTTTAAGCAAATCGTTTTTAGGAATACATTAGTCAAACTTTTAGGATTATTTTTAATTTTTTTATGTGTGCGTCAAGGCACAGATTTATGGAAATACACATTTATAAACGGATCAGTAACTTTAGTTGGCCAACTTTTACTATGGGGACAATTAAAAGGAATATTAACTTGGAAAAAAATTCAATTAAAGGAATTACTACCTCATATCAAGCCAATTTTAATTCTTTTTATTCCTGTACTAGCCATTAGTATTTTTACTAATATGGATAAATATATGCTTGGTTTAATGGTTGATGTAAAGCAGGTTGGATTTTATGACAATGCAGGTAGAATTATTGAAATTCCTAAAGCTTTGATTGCAGCTTTAGGGGCCGTTATGTTACCAAGAACTTCCTATTTATTAGCGGAAGGACAGAAAGAAAAGAGTAAATACTACATAGAGGTAACAATTTTATACGTGATGATTATTTCTAGTGTATTGATGTTTGGGCTAATATCGGTATCTGATATTTTTTCCATTATATTTTGGGGAGAAGAATTTCTTGAATCAGGTAGATTGATTTCTGCTATGTCTCCGGCTTTTGTCTTCTCTGTATTAGGAAATATCATTAGGACTCAGTATTTGATTCCTAGAGCTAAGGATAAAGATTATGTAGTGTCTTTAATTTCGGGGGCTGTTGTTAATCTAGTGCTAAACTATTTTTTTATAAAACCTTTTGGTGCTATGGGAGCAACAGTTAGTACAGTTTTGGCAGAATTTGTATTGTCTGGAATGCAGTTTTGGTCAGTAAGAAGAGACTTAGATTTAAAAAGATATTTGAAAAACGGTTTGATATTCTACCTATTTGGTCTGATTATGTACCTCATTATTATAGCAACCAAAACTCAGTTACCATACAATATAATGAGTCTTATTTTACTAATAGTTTTGGGTGGAATAGTATATGTTATTTTTTGTTGTTGCTATATTTTAATGTCAAGAAATTTACATTTTAAGTTATTGAAGGAAAAGATTATACGAAAGGTTGTACATAAAAATACATTATAAAATATTAGTTTTATCTTATTTAGTTGGATACTATTAAATAAACGAAAGTATTTGAAACTTTGGTAATTGAGATTATAGAGATAAACTAAGCTATATTATAGCTTCATTATTAAAGTAAGAATATCGGTGCAGTGTAGTTAACGAATAATGTGAGTACTCATTTCTTAGATGGAGCTAGGGGTCATTATAAGGGATTGATATGACATTTTGAGTAAGTTACAGCTAGAGTTTAGGTTTGATTATATCAGATATTTAGATGATTTGGAAAATAATAAAATAAGTTAGGAACTATTTTTTTATTGTTTTGAGTGACAGGTTTGATTTTGGGAAATGTATTTTGTTAAATAGGTAGGAAAGATGGTTACTAAAGATAAAGGATTAACATATAATAGTACTTTGCATGCAATAAAAGTATTAGCATGTTTTAGTGTTGTTGCTATTCATATATGGCTACCAGGAAAAATTGGAGCGTTTTATCAAATAATAGCACGATTTGCAGTTCCAATGTTCTTTTTGATTTCTGGCTTTTATTCATATAATATTTCAAAGAATAAAATACAGAATAGAATTAAAAAAATATTTAGATTGATATTAAGAAGTACATTTTTTTATGTAATAATATTTGTATGGATGTTTTGGAGAGAAGGTAATATGCAGTTTATTTTTCAAAACTTTAATTTAACAAATATTATAAGATTTGTGATTTTTAATAGGATTTCAGATTTAATAGGCTATCTAGCAACACCGTTGTGGTATTTATTTGCTATATTATATATATATATATATCTTTATTTTTCCAATAAAAGACTACTATTGACAAAACGATGGATTTCTATACTTTTACTATTTTCTTTCATTATGGAAGCTACAATTAGCGATTCAATTTTTTATAGAAATTTTTTATTTATGGGAATACCATTTTTTGGAATAGGAATTCTTATTGCACAGAAGCAAAAGAAGATTATTAATTGTAAAATAATAAACAAAATATTAATCTTGGGAACAATTATCTATCCAATACTAATATTTTTAGAATATTATATCTTGGGTAATTCTTTTGAGGTCTATATAAGTTCTGTGCTAGCAACCATAATATTGATGATTTTCGCGATTAAATCACCTAAAGCGATTAATATAAAAATACTGAATGAAATTGGAGATAAATATGCGACTTTTGTTTACATTATACACCAGTTTATCATTGTGATATTTAAATTTTTAGTATCTAATGTTTATATTCTCAAATTTGGGACGATATTTGTCTTTTTGATATGTTGTTTTCTAGGGGTTCTATTTCAATTTATCAAAAACAGACTATTAAAAAGGTTTAGTTAAGATGGTTGTTTTACAAAATGTTAAATTTTTAGTAAGAGTTGTTTTTATGGTTATTATCAGTATAGTGTTATGGCCTGTTCGGATAAAGAAGAATAAGATACTATTTATTAATTTTAATGGTAAGGGATATGGTGATAATCCGAAAAGTATTTGTGAGTATCTTCGAGTTACATATCCAGAGTTAGATTTAGTTTGGCTTGCAAAAGATAATGAAGATTTTCCAGATGGAGTGAGAGTTGTAAGATATAAATCTCTACAATCTTTTTATGAGCAAGCTAGTTCGAAGGTTTGGGTTTATAATGTAAGAAATTTTGAAAGACTACTAAAAAAACGCGGACAGTTTTATATTCAAACTTGGCACGGTGCTTCTAGTTTTAAACTGATAGAAAAGCAGGCTGATTTACCATTAAAATATATTTTAGAAGCAAAGTATGATGCAAGAGTCACAGATATAATGATTTCAGATAGCAGAAAACAAACTGAAGAATTTCAAAAGTATTTTTGGTATTCAGGAGAAATTTTTGAGGTGGGGATGCCGAGAAATGATGCCTTGTTTCACTATAAGGAAGACTACGACAAGTTAAATAATATCAGAAAAGAACTAAGCATTGATTCAGATGATTATGTTATTTTATATGCCCCTACTTTCAGAGATGATGGGGATGCATCTTATTTAGATATAAATTTTGAACGGCTTTTGCAATGTGTTGAACACGGAATTAAAAAGAAATGTAAATTCTTAATTAGGTTACACCCTAATCACTCCCATTTGTGTAATAATATTTCATTTAATAAGAATATAATCAATGCTACGTTTTATTCAGATATGCAAGAGCTTACTTTGTTGGCAGATGTTTTAGTCACAGATTATTCTTCCTCGATATTTGATTTTATGCTTTTAAACAAGCCTTATGTCAGATATGTGAATGATTTAGAAAAATATGCTGAGCTTAGGGGGGTATCAGATACATATTACGAATTGCCGGATTCGATTATTAAAACTGCTGAAGAATTGTATGACTTACTGCCTAAAAAAATAGAAAATTTTGATTATGATTCTATAAAAAAATATAGAAATGAAATACTGTGTCCAATCTTTAATGGAACCGCTAGTGAAAATGTAGGAAGGAGAATAATTCAAGAGTTGTGAAGTAAAACATTGGGTTATTTTTAAGGTAACGAGATTTGAAAAATAATGATTTAAAGATAGGAAGTGGAGCTATTCATCAAATCTCCGCTACACTTTCTCAAAATAATATTTCGGGAAAGATTTTATATTGTGCTGATCCAGTTGTCGATGACTTGTACGGTTCGATAGTACGTTCACAAATAGAGGAAATTGGTCGGGTAAAGGAAGAAAGTTGCAATTATAATACTATTGCTTATGCGATGAATATAGCAGAACGGGCTATTGCCACAGATATTGACTGTATTGTGGGAATGGGAGGAGGTCGTGTTTTAGATGTCTGCAAGTATGCATCTTTTATTTCGAAACGTCCTTACCTATCGATTCCGACAACAGCAGCAAATGATGGCATTGCTTCCCCAGTTGCTGTTTTGAAAAGGCAGGATGATAGACCAAAAAGCTTAGGGGCGGCTATCCCCTCAATGACACTAATTGATATTGATGTTATTGCATCAGGACCTATACAAAATATAAAAGCTGGTATCGGTGATACAATATCCAATTACACTGCATTGAAAGATTGGGAGTTGGCAGTTGAGCGAGGGAAAGATGAGATGCATGGTTTTGCATATCTAATGTCGCAAAATTCTTTAGATGCTTTAATGAAAACGAAGTATAATTCTATTACCCCTGATTTTATTGAAGTTTTGGTAAACTCTTTAGTTTTATCAGGCATTGCAATGGATTTTGCGGGAAGTAGTAGACCTGTCAGTGGGTCAGAGCACTTATTTAGTCATGCATTAGATTACTATGGTTCTACAAGGAATCTTCATGGAATTCAGGTTGCATTAGGTACAGTCGCAGTTTTGAAATTAATTGAAAATTCTGTTGATACTGTAGTGGATTACTTGCAAAGATTTGAGGTTCATATTAACCCGAAACTTTTGGGGATAGATGAAGAGTTGTTTATTTATTGTATGCAACATGCTACAAAAATGAGAAGTAATCGCTATACCTATCTGCATGAAGTTGATCTTAGCACAGATAGATTGAAACAAATATATAAGGAACTCATAAGCGAGTTGTAGAAAAGAGAGGAAAAAATGAAAGCACTTATTTTAGCAGCAGGGTTAGGAACACGTCTAGCTCCAATTACCAATGAGGTACCAAAATCTTTGGTACCAGTCAATGGTAAGCCAATTTTGATGAAACAAATTGAAAATTTATATCAAAATAATATTACAGATATTACGATTATTGCTGGATATAAGTCATCTGTATTAACAGATGCAGTTACTGAAAAGTATCCAGAAATTAATATTATTGATAATGTTGATTTTAAAACGACTAATAATATGTATTCAGCCTATCTAGGAAAAGCTGCAATGGGTGATAGTGACTTCTTAATGATGAATGCAGATGTATTTTATGATGCTTCTGTTATTAAAAGTCTGTTGCTTCATAAAGCTCCAAATGCAATTGTAACTGATTTAGGTACTTATATTGAAGAGTCTATGAAAGTCGTAGAAAAAAATGGGCGTTTAGTGGAAATTTCTAAACAGATTTCACCTGAGGAGGCTTTAGGGGCTTCTATTGATGTTTATAAATTCTCTTATGAAGCAGGTGCTCGATTCTTTGAAAAGTGTAAGGAATTTATTGAAGATAAACGAGAACTTCAAATGTGGAGTGAGGTTGCTCTTAATGCAATTCTTTCTGAAGTTGAATTTGTAGCGTGTCCATTAGAGGGTCGTTGGTTAGAAATTGATAATCATGAAGACTTAGTTGCTGCAGAAAAACTATTTGCTTGAACCGAATACGGAGAATGAAATTGACAAATAGAGTTGATTATTTTGGTGCTGATATTAGTGAACTTCAGAATAAAAAATTATTCTTATTTGATATGGATGGTACCATTTATGAAGAAGATAGGTTGTTTGAGGGTACTCTCGAATTATTAGACTATATTCATAATATTGGCGGTGAGTATATTTTTATTACAAACAATTCATCTAAGTCTGTTGTTGACTATGTTGAAAAAGTTAACAGATTAGGTATTAAAGCTGAACGAGATAATTTTTTTACCTCTGCTCAAGCCACAATTGTTTATATTAAAGAAAATTATCCTAAATCTAAAGTTTATTGCCAAGGAACAAAATCTTTGATAAAAGAACTATCTGACGCAGGAATTGATGTAACTGAGCAAGTTAGTGCTGATATAGATGTTGTTCTTGTTGGTTTTGATACAGAATTAACCAGTGATAAAATTCGCAATACCTGCGAGATTCTATCAACAAAGGACGTACCTTTCATAGCTACTAACCCTGATATTCGCTGCCCAGTATCGTTTGGATTCATCCCGGATTGTGGTTCTATTTGTGATATGATTAGTAAATCAGTCGATAGGAAACCTGTTTACATAGGTAAACCTGAACCTACGATGGTTGATATTGTTCGAAAAAAATTAAATTATTCTCTATTTGAAACAGTTGTGATTGGAGATCGCTTGTATACGGATATCATGACTGGTATAAATGCAGGAGTAACTTCAGTTTGTGTGCTGACAGGAGAAGCAACGGTGAATGATATTCAACAAGATAGTATAAAACCGACTTATACATTTAAAAACGTGAAAGAAATGTGGAAAGGAATTGTCTGATTTTTTCATTCTGAATAGTGAATTCATGAATACTGTCAAAATACTCGTATGTATTTAAATTGATTTCATTATTAGACTTCCTGCAAAACTAGAATCCTAGTTCATGATTGATAATACCAGCACTCAAATTCATTCGTAATCCGAAGCGTTTACGATGATTTCGATAGGTTGTTGAAAACATTTTAAACGTTTTTACTTTGGCAAAGATGTTCTCAACCTTGCTTCTCTCCTTAGATAGCGCATGGTTACAGGCTTTATCTTCAACTGTTAGCGGCTTGAGTTTGCTGGATTTACGTGGAGTTTGTGCTTGAGGATATATCTTCATGAGCCCTTGATAACCACTGTCAGCCAAGATTTTACCAGCTTGTCCGATATTTCTGCGACTCATTTTGAACAACTTCATATCATGACAATAGTTCACAGTGATATCCAAAGAAACAATTCTCCCTTGACTTGTGACAATCGCTTGAGCCTTCATAGCGAGAAATATCTATCCTATCTTCTAGAATGTCTTCCAAACGAGGAAACTCTCGTAAACAAAGAGGTTTTAGAGGCCTATTTACCGTGGACTAAAGTTGTACAAGAAAAGTGCAAATAAGAAATCTCCAGATTAGGAACTATCCGTGAGTTCTCTAGTCTGGAGATTTTTGGCTCTTTGTCAACTGTAGTGGGTTGAAGAAAAGCTAAGCTTGAGAAAGGACAAATTTCGTCCTTTCTTTTTTGATGTTCAGAGCGATAAAAATCCGTTTTTTGAAGTTTTCAAAGTTTCGAAAACCAAAGGCATTGCGCTTGATAAGTTTGATGAGATTATTGGTCGCTTCCAATTTGGCGTTTGAATAGGGTAGTTGAAGGGCGTTGACGATTTTCTCTTTGTTCTTTAGAAAGGTTTTAAAGACAGTCTGAAAAATAGGATGAACCTGCTTCAGATTGTCCTCAATAAGTCCGAAAAATTTCTCTGGTTCCTTATTCTGGAAGTGAAAAAGCAAGAGCTGATAGAGCTGATAGTGGTGTTTCAAGTCTTCCGAATAACTCAAAAGCTTGTTTAAAATCTCTTTATTGGTTAAGTGCATACGAAAAGTAGGACGATAAAATCGCTTATCACTCAGTTTACGGCTATCCTGTTGTATGAGCTTCCAGTAGCGCTTGATAGCCTTGTATTCATGGGATTTTCGATGAAACTGATTCA
>ERZ1023515.76-NODE-76-length-23010-cov-229.040427_pt1 | contig 23010 bp, 24 predicted proteins | sample MGYA00380551_ERZ1023515 | MGnify/ENA primary metagenome ERZ1023515 (study PRJEB33173, sample SAMEA4830293) | metagenome | study: EMG produced TPA metagenomics assembly of the PRJEB25223 data set... | reverse complement strand
ACACCAATATGAGCATTATATTTTTTTTCTAAATCATTTAACTCTTTGGCATGTGAACTGTTTGAATTACATGCACTTAAAACTAAAGCAATTACAATTAAAAATATTAACTTTTTCAAAATAAACCCTCCGATATTACAGTTGTAATTTTTATAAATCAATAATATTACAATTGTAATATCGGTGTCAATAGTTTATTATAAATATTTGAAAGAAGGTGTTGAAATGGCTAAGTTATTAATAATGAGCATAGTAAGCTTTTGTTTTATATTTCTATTGTTATTATTTTTTAGGTACATATTAAAACGCTATTTTAATTATATGTTAAATTATAAAGTTTGGTATCTAACTCTTCTTGCAGGATTAATTCCTTTCATTCCTATTAAATTCTCTCTTTTTAAATTTAATAATGTGAATAATCAAGCGCCCACAGTTGAAAGTAAGTCACACGACTTGAACCATAACATAAATACCACCAAACCTATTCAAGAGTTCACAACAGATATCCATAAGTTTAATTGGGATTCAATTGATAATATCTGCACAGTTATTTGGATAGTTTTAGTTATTATTTTAAGTTTTAAATTTTTGAAAGCCTTATTATATCTTAAATATTTAAAGAAACAGTCACTTTATCTAAACGAAAATGAAAAAAATAAAATAGATACGATACTTTTCAACCATCAATATAAAAAAAATATTGTGATTCGAAAAGCAGAGACTATTCAATCTCCAATAACTTTTTGGTATGGGAAATATATTATTTTGATTCCTAGTTCATATTTTAAAAGTGTAATTGACAAAAGACTAAAATATATAATATTGCATGAATATGCTCATGCTAAAAATAGAGATACTTTACATTTAATTATCTTTAATATCTTCTCTATTATTATGAGTTACAATCCATTAGTACATATTGTAAAAAGAAAGATAATTCATGACAATGAAGTAGAAGCCGATAGATTTGTCCTTAATAATATTAACAAAAATGAATTTAAAACTTATGCGGAATCTATTATGGACTCCGTATTAAATGTTCCATTTTTTAATAAAAATATATTAAGCCATTCATTTAATGGTAAAAAGTCATTACTCAAAAGAAGATTAATTAATATAAAAGAAGCCAATCTGAAAAAACAGTCCAAATTAATTCTAATTTTTATTTGTATTTTTACTTTTTTGCTCATGGTAATTCAAAGCCAGTTTTTGATGGGGCAATCCATAACTGATTATAATTATAAAAAGCCCTTACACAACGATTACCAAATTTTAGATAAAAGTAAAATTTTTGGTTCAAATAGTGGATCTTTCGTCATGTACAGCATGAAGAAAGACAAATACTATATTTATAACGAAAAAGAAAGTAGAAAAAGGTATTCTCCTAATTCAACTTATAAAATTTATTTAGCTATGTTTGGACTTGACCGACATATTATAAATGATGAAAATTCACGTATGTCATGGAATCATAAGCATTACCCTTTTGATGCTTGGAATAAGGAACAAGATTTAAATACAGCAATGCAAAATTCAGTTAATTGGTACTTCGAACGTATTAGCGATCAAATACCAAAGAACTATACTGCGACTCAACTCAAGCAATTAAATTATGGTAATAAAAATTTGGGAAGTTATAAAAGCTATTGGATGGAAGATAGTTTGAAAATATCTAATCTTGAACAAGTAATAGTTTTTAAAAATATGATGGAACAAAATAACCATTTTAGTAAAAAAGCAAAGAATCAATTATCTTCTTCATTATTGATTAAGAAAAATGAAAAGTATGAACTGTATGGGAAAACAGGTACAGGTATAGTAAACGGGAAGTATAATAATGGGTGGTTTGTAGGTTACGTAATTACAAATCATGATAAGTATTATTTTGCTACACATTTATCAGATGGAAAGCCATCTGGGAAAAATGCTGAATTAATCAGTGAAAAAATATTAAAAGAAATGGGTGTTTTAAATGGCCAATAAGCAAGTTGAAATATCTATGGCTGAATGGGATGTTATGAATATAATATGGGGTAAAAAATCAGTATCAGCTAATGAAATTGTAGTTGAAATTCAAAAATATAAAGAAGTTAGCGATAAAACGATTAGAACATTAATCACAAGACTATATAAAAAAGAGATTATAAAACGATACAAATCAGAGAATATTTATTTTTACTCATCAAATATTAAAGAAGACGATATTAAAATGAAAACTGCTAAAACCTTTCTTAATAAACTGTATGGAGGGGACATGAAAAGTTTAGTGCTAAATTTTGCGAAAAATGAAGAATTAAATAACAAAGAAATTGAAGAATTGCGAGACATTTTAAATGATATTAGTAAAAAGTAATTAGAGATATGTTTCAAACATAATACATATGTAAACTATGCTTGACTCTTATTAAATTAGTTTTGTTAATAACATTTAAAATATATTATTAAAGATGAGAGTGTACAGAAAATAACCATTTTCTGTACACTCGTTTTTTATGTCTAAATAAGTATGTATTACATAGAATTATGTGTTCAAAAACCCAACAAAAAATCTATGTTCACAAAAGACCTTGTGATTAAGTTATGGTACACTGAAGGTGTATATAGGAGGTTTGTATTTTGAAAATAGGTTATGCAAGAGTTTCAACTGGATTACAAAATTTAAATTTACAGGAAGATCGATTAAATACACATGGTTGTGAAAAGATATTTAATGACCATATGAGTGGTTCAAAAAGTAAAAGACCTGGTTTAGATAAAGCAATTGAATTTGCGAGGTCAGGAGATACCATTGTTGTTTGGAGACTAGATAGACTAGGACGTAACATGGAGGATTTAATCACATTAGTTAATGAACTTAACGAACGAGGCGTGAGTTTTCATAGTTTAGAAGAAAATATAACGATGGATAAATCAAGTTCTACAGGACAATTATTATTTCATTTATTCGCAGCATTTGCAGAATTTGAACGTAATTTAATTTTAGAACGTTCTTCAGCTGGCCGAATTGCGGCACGTGCAAGAGGAAGATATGGAGGGAGGCCTGAAAAATTAAATAAACAAGATTTGAATTTACTTAAGACGCTTTATGATAATGGCACACCCATTAAAACAATAGCAGAACAATGGCAAGTTTCACGTACAACTATTTATCGTTACCTCAATAAATTGGAGGACAAGGAAGATGAAAAACAAGGAGAAGTATCTAACTAATTTTTCTGAAGCCAAACGTAAAGAAGCTACTCAAAAGTACAATATAATAAAACCTTTTATCTTGGGAAATCAATCTTTATCAAGTATTTCTAAAAATAAGGACATTGCATTAAGTACACTTTATAGGTGGAATAAATTATATAAGGAAGAAGGGCTTACTGGTCTAATTCATAATACAAGAGTTGATAAAGGTGATCATAAATTAGAACAAAACATAATTGACGAGATTAAACGCCTTTCACTCAAGAATAAAAGAAATAGTATTGCTACAATTCATAGGAAAATCGTTAATTATTGTATAGAAAATAATTTTGATAAACCAAGCTACAAACAAGTTTATAGTATTATTAAAGCAATGCCTAAGTCTGTTATTGATTTCTCTCACCAAGGTGAAAAATACTATCAAAATAAGTACGATTTAATACAAATAAGAGAATCCTCAAGACCCAATGAAATATGGCAAGCCGACCATACTTTGCTAGATATTTATATATTAGATCAAACAGGTAATATTAATAGACCCTGGCTAACCATTATTATGGATGACTATAGTCGCGCAATTGCAGGATACTTTATAAGTTTTGAAGCTCCTAATGCTCAAAATACAGCATTAACACTACACCAAGCAATATGGAATAAGAATAATACCAATTGGCCAGTATGTGGTATACCCGAAAAATTCTACACAGATCACGGGAGTGACTTTACCTCGCATCACATGGAACAAGTCGCTATTGATTTGAAAATTAACTTGATGTTTTCAAAAGTTGGTGTCCCTCGTGGTCGCGGGAAAATAGAACGTTTTTTTCAGACAGTTAACCAAACTTTCTTAGAGCAACTTCCTGGATATATAAACAATAATGATACTCCTAGCGATTTAATAGATTTTCAAAATTTCGAAGAAAAATTACGATACTTTTTAATTGAAGATTATAATCAAAAAGAGCATAGTGTTATCCAGAGCACTCCTATCAATCGGTGGAACAGTAATCATTTTTTCCCTAATATGCCAAGCAGTTTAGAACAACTTGATTTATTATTATTAGAAATACCTAAATCTAGAAAAATTCATTCAGATGGCATTCATTTTCAAGGCTTTAGATACAGTAATACAAACCTAGCTGCTTATGTAGGTGAGTATGTATTAATTCGTTACAATCCCAATGATATGGCTGAAATACGTGTTTTTTATAGAGATGAATTTCTTTGTACAGCAATATCTCCTGATTTAGCTGATTATTCAATTGATATAAAAGATATACAACACGCACGTAGTCAGAGAAGAAAACACTTAAAACAAAATATTGCTAGTCCAAGCACCACTGATTTAATTAAGGAAGAAAAAAATTATGGTTATTCACCTCAAGAAACGACTAAAAACGTCAAAAAATTAAAGAGGTATCGTAATGACTAAACATCAGAATTTCATTGAAACGAAAGAGTATAAACGATTTGCTGAATTTTGCGATGCTTGTATCAAATATCAATATATTGGGATCTGCTATGGTCAACCTGGTGTCGGAAAAACTTTATCTTCTAGGTATTACACAAATTGGAATACTATTGAAAAGCAAGTTAATCATAGAGGGTGGGAAGATCTAGCTAGTAAAACGACTGATGATATATTATCGGTGAATAAGATATTTTATACTGCACCGGCTGAAAAACAAACAAGATGAAGTAATGATCTATATAGTATTAGTGCAAGTATTGATTTGGGTCAAAAATTACACATCGTAAATAAGTATGGTCATGATCATAGTAAACATTATAGTGATATGTTTAAATATATTGATTTAATTATAGTAGATGAGATTGATCGCCTTAAAGTGCAACATTTAGAGCAATTAAGAGCTATTTATGATGAACATAATTTAGCAATGATATTTATTGGTATGCCAGGTATAGAGAAAAAACTATCTCGTTATCCTCAACTATATTCGCGTATAGGTTTTGCACATGAATTTGATAATCTAAGTAAAGACGAGACGCATCATATATTAGAATATAAGTGGCAAGATTTAGGATTTGATTTAAAACTCGAAGACTTTACTGATTATGAGGCAATAACGACGATTATTAAAATTACAAAAGGGAATTTTAGGCTGATTCATCGTTTATTTGCGCAGATAGATAGAATTATGGATATAAATGGCTTAGATAAAATCAGTACAGAAGTTGTAGAAACAGCTAGAGATAGTTTAGTCATAGGTATTCGTTAATAGAAAAAGCAATGTACTTTAATATAGGACATTGCTTTTCTCATTTACTAGGTAAAATCATTCTCATATATCAAGTAAAGTAACACGATAGAGATAAGTTATCTGTATTTTCATTTAGCAAACTCAAAACATCATTTTTTAAAAGAATATCTACATCATATTCAACAATATAAACAAGAATTTGGTATGTTTCTTGATGATAATTATTTTTATTATAAAATACTAACAATTTTCTAATTTCTTCGTTTCTATTTTTAAAATACTGTTTAACTTGTTTTGAGACTATTTTTTTATCGTCCATTTTAATAGTCAAATAGTTTAATAAAGATAGGCATCTATTTGTTAATTTAGAGTCTTTTAGTGATAAATCTAATATGAATTGCAAGATATTGAATTTAGTAATATTATTCCTATATCCAAATATCTTACTTATTTGATGTTTATTTATTTTTTTCTTCTTTAAAGTATTTTCTATTACTGGGAAAATACTTTTTATTGCCCCTTTATTTCCTTTTCTTTCTTCATCTATACATAAATCAATAAAGTTCTTAATACCTATAATCCAAGTTTCATCTTTACTATTTGAGGAATAATTTTTGAAATAATTAAATATAAAGTCTTTGTTTTGTGGATGTATATATGGAAAATCATTTACTTCAGTTTTCTTGTCATTAATTTTTAATTCATATTTCATACATAGTTTGTTAAAATCTCTGTAAAATTTATCTTTCTCTTCTTCAAAATTAAATGAGAATGATATGTCATCCACATATCTCGCATATCTATACCCTTTATTTTCCATTTCAGAATCAATATAACACATATATAATTCACTAATAATACGACTTAATATGTTGCCAGTAGGTATTCCATGAGTTTGATTATATTGACAGGATGTAATTAATTTATCTAATTGATTTGAAAAACCTTTCTTTCTTTCTTTTTTAGCATTCTTCTTTCCCATTATTACCCAAGGTATGCTATGTGTATAAAGAGAATGATAAAAATTAGATAAATCAACGTTTAATATATGATTACCACCGTAAAGTAAAGTCTTTTTTAAATTGTCAGTAAATTTAAAATCAAAATCTGGAAGTGAAAAAAATTTAGATGTTGAAAATTTATTGGTTAGAAAAACTTCTTTAAATTCTTTTTTATTTTCTTGCATGAAAAACATCAAATTTAAATAGCTATAAATATTAGGAATCTTATATTCTCTTCTTGATGTATTATTTTTCGGAATAGTAAATATTATTGGTTCAGTACTACGTATGTTTCTATCATTAAAAAATTTTTTAATGTAAAATGGATTATAAGTAATATATTCAGCTAATTTACTCATATTAAATATTTTCAAATAAAATGCATCTGATTTACCGTAGCTGTTTAATTCTGTTAAATCTTGATTATTTTTAGGAGTAATATCAAAATAACCATAATTAATTAAAAAATTAGTACTAAATAAATCATCGTACAATCTTTCCATTCTTTTTTTACTCTTCATAGCCTTTCTCCTACCTTTGCATTTCTCTACTAACCAGTGTTATAATTTATATAACGAAAATGATTAACAATTAATGCACCAATCCCCACACTATTGCAGTAGTGTGGGGATTTTTTCGATGCTGGCTTATAAAGTCGCCTATTAATTATTTGTTGCGTTTACTAAGCCAATAAGTATAATACGCAACAGCACAGCCACTGATGACTGGTGCTATGATGTGAACGAAAATGATTAGCAAAGTAATGCACCTCCTCTCTTCGTCGATTGACGCCTGAGAGATAGGCGACTCTATTATTATACCATCTGTGAATATACAAGCATATCTACTTCCGATAAGTCGTCTTATGTTATATAACTTCGTTTTTTATAGTATCAAGACAAAAGAAGAAACGCAGTTCAAAATCATCACCTAAATTCATTAATCTAAAGAAAAAACGGTGTAATAAATAGTGAATATTATAGTCTATTAAAGAATAGATTTAAAAACACTCTAAAAGGTGCATTAAAGATTTGTAAAACTTTAATATATCCTTTTTAGGTGAAAACTTATGATAATTGTAGGTTCTCTCATTATCTATGATTATTAATTTTAACTGTATCTAGAAAATCATCACCCTAATCACAAATTGAAAATACTACTTTATCAAGATAAGAAAAAAGAAAAAACTTGCCCTAAGATTTTATAAAATCTTAGGGCAAGTCAGCTCAATATCTAAATAACTAAAAATACAATATAAGTTAAAGTTTTCGCATCACTTCTTGGTATACCTGCTTTAACAAAAGCATTTTCAACAGCTGATTTCGTAGACTTATCTAACCTATCAATTGCATTAGACATCTTTCTTGAATATTTTTTTACTAGAACAGCATGTTTTCTACTTAATGGTTTAATGATCCAAGATATAGCAGTTCCACCATGTCTCAAAGAAGGTGATAGAGCCTTAATAGCTTTTAAAGTTGCACCGATAGGACCTCTAGGAGTAGGCTTATTTGAGTTTAAAGTCATAGAATTATTAGCAAATACTGAAGAATTTAAAGCACCTTCTTGTTTTGCTAGTAAAACATCATTATCAAAATTAGGATTAAAAGCTCTTTGCTCATCTAGAAACATTTTAAATCCTTCATCATCTCTAGATAAAACTTCCCAAATATATTCTTGTCCTTCTAACAATTCATTGAATTCTACATTATCATTTTCTACTGTTTTAACAACTTCCTTATTTTCTGCAGCATGAACTACAGGTTCAAAACTAGAAAATAATAATGCAGTAGATGTTAGTACCAAAGTATTTTTAATAAAAAAACTTTTTAAATTCTTCATATGACTTTTATCCTACAATTATAAATGTTAAAATTTTTTATTATTAAATATTATATACATAAAAGGAATTAAATTCATTATGAAAAAAGTAAACAAAGAGTACTTATTGAACTTTATAATTGTAACGTTCTTACTCGGAATAATAATCATACCTATATCCGTATTAGTATTCTCAATACCATTTTTTAGCATAATAGGTTTCCAATCATTAGCAGATAATTTAAATATAAGTTCTTTAATAACAATAAATTGGTATTCAAATAATATGTTTTATAACATTGGCTATATTGCATTATTCTTTATAGTAACTTATCTAATATTTATTTTTCTTGAACTTTTTATAATATTTTTACATATAAAATACAAAAAGAAATTTAATAATATTATCTTATTCATATTCTTTATAACTGCTAATATGATCGTATTAAACTTAATAATTTTGAAGATTTTCTACAACATTCATATAAACTTATATTTTCAAATTTTCATTTATTCTTTATGCTTCTATCTTTTATTTACTCATAAAGAGATTTACAAAATATTTGAAGAAAATAAAAGTAAAAAATAAAAAAATTAATCTCTCAAAAAGTTTTCTCGGCATAAAAGTACCTCTAACTTTTATACATAAAGTCATGAGCATAAGGGAAAGTGCCACCACTTTTATATTTTGGCAGACCCATAACGTGGTGAACTCGGCAGTGCCGAGTTATTTTTCCTAGAAAAAAAGTGACATCACTTTTTTAACTCATATGTATAAAAACCATAACGTTATGTATACATACAGGTTACGTATACATATACTTTATGTATATAAAACATACACAAAAGACATGCATCATACACATCAATTTTTTTAAAAATACATGTCTTTTTGATATATATTTTTTTGCGTTTTAAGAGGTCATTTAGAGCATTCTCTAATTTTGAGTACAAAAATACGTAATATAAAAAAATCGTCCTTTTAAAACCTTTTTAGAACATTTTAAACACATTTTTATGATTTGGATCAATGTAGAATAAATGTCATAAACGTATAGAAAAAATACGTCGTCATTTCTAAGTACAGATAAATTTCTGATGCAGTACTAAATTATGGGGAAACCTACCTGTAAAAAATAAAAAGATTACTATATTTTAATTTTATTTTTTCTGTTCGTTTTTTCGACACCAGGACGGGCGATTTTTACTTACTGCCCATTTACATGCAAATTTAAAAATTAGCAATAAATCGTTCCGAATTTGCATTTTAAATGGGCAAACGTGCCGTTTGATCACATAGTTCGTGTAGCGACAAAAAGAGTATAACGAAAGTATAATAAGCGTATAAAAAAAGTGTAATGATAGAAAATAGCATTATACTTTTTTAGTCGTTCATCGCTCATCAGAACAACAAATAAATTTTTAAGAAATAAATTTTGAGAGTTGACCACCCACGTTCTCCGTAAACTACAAATGTGGGTGGTCAACTCTCAAAATATTTTTATATTTTTTTATTGTTCTTCTTCGGTAAGTTCGTGAAGTTCACTTGCCAGGTACTCTTTCTGATTCCAAATATAATAAATTTGGTAAAGGTATTCAGTTGGATCGATTTCTTGGTTCTGTTGCAAAGTTAAAAAATAAGTGTCTAACCTTATGTTTAAAATAATACTTCGTATTAACTAGCTAGCATGATGCTAATTACACGGCATGGCGAAAACCCGTAGATCTGAAGAGATCTGCGGTTCTTTTTATATAGTCCATAAATACATTCAATGCCTTTGATCGTATTCTTTGCCGTATTGATACTTTGATAACTTATTTTCCTTACTTTGATATGACGATGATCTTGTTCAATGAGATTATTTAAATATTTAGAGTTACAATGACAGTTGGGGGTAAGTTTAAAATCTTTAATCACTTTGGACATTGCCACCTTCGTTGAAGGGGCTTGGTTTGTAATTATCATTTGAGGTTTGCCAAATTGTTTAATAAGACGTTTAATAAACGTATATGCTGAGTGATTATCTCGTTTCTTACGTAACGAAATATCTAGTGTATGGCCATCTGCATCAATAGCGCGATATAAATAATTCCATTGCCCTTTAATTTTGATATACGTCTCATCTATATGCCATTTATAATAAGCTTGCTTATTCTTTTTCTTCCAAATTTGATACAAAATAGGAGCATATTCCTGTACCCATCGATAAATTGTTGAATGATGAACATAGATGCCTCGTTCTCTCAATATTTCAGATATATCACGATAACTTAATGCATATCTTAGATAGTAGCCAACGGCTACAGTAATGACATCTTTGTCAAATTGCTTATATCTGAAATAATTCATCCTCTGCACCTCATTTTTTGTTGACTATTATACTATATTTCTAACTTTGCAACAGAACCTAATGTAAGCTATGCAGATATACTTGAAATTTTAAAAATAAAAAAGGCTTATAACGTAAAACAATGTGGTAACGTCTTAGAATTCAAGCCGACCGATGAAGGTTATTTGAAATTACATAAGACGTGGTTTTGTAAATCAAAGCTATGTCCAGTTTGTAATTGGAGGCGTGCTATGAAAAATAGTTATCAAGCTCAAAAAGTGATTGAAGAAGTAATTAAGGAAAAGCCAAAAGCACGTTGGTTGTTTTTAACACTTTCAACAAAAAATGCGATAGATGGAGATACTTTAGAACAAAGTTTGAATCATCTAACTAAAGCATTTGATAGGGTGAGTAGATATAAAAAGGTTAAACAAAATCTTGTTGGATTTATGCGTTCAACAGAAGTTACCGTTAATAAAAATGACGGTAGTTATAATCAGCATATGCACGTTTTGTTATGTGTTGAAAATGCATATTTTAGAAAAAAAGAGAATTATATAACTCAAGAAGAATGGGTTAATTTATGGCAAAAAGCATTACAAGTTGATTATCGACCTGTTGTAAATATTAAAGCAATTAAACCTAATCAAAAAGGCGATAAAGATATTGAATCGGCAATCAAAGAGACATCAAAATATTCGGTTAAGTCATCTGATTTTTTAACTGACGATGACGAAAAAAATCAAGAAATTGTAAGTGATTTAGAAAAAGGTTTATATCGAAAACGTATGTTAAGTTATGGTGGATTGCTTAAACAAAAGCATAAAATTTTAAACTTAGACGATGCCGAAGATGGTAATTTAATTAATACAAGTGATGAAGATAAAATAACAGATGAAGAAGCAAAAGCACATTCAATTACGGCAATTTGGAATTTTGAAAAGCAAAATTATTATTTAAGACATTAGTGATGACTGATGTCTTTTTTATTGATTTTTTGTAAAAAAGTACTGTCTTATTTTTGTGACAAATGCTGTATGTAGTGTCACAAAAGTGTGACACTACAGCTTTTTATGATATCACTTTAAAATTACTTAAAACCCTTGGAATGTCTGGCTTTGCCAGACCTATTATTTTTGAATGATAGCAAATTCTCCTTATGCTCTTACGGAGTTCTTAGAGAAAAATTGAAATTTCTTGATTTTTGATAAAAACGCCCTGCAGGAATTTAGAAAAACATGGGGAAGTTTTAAAAGATTTTATGCTCATTTTTAATTTGCATTTAAATGGGCAGTGTTAAAAAATTAGTCACTGGTTTTGCTGAAATTTTTGTTTGTGAAATTACCATATATTTATTTGGCTCATATTTGCGTTTTAAGAGCTTGTATAGATTTTTAAGTAGAAAACTTTAAGATTTACCTCTAAATCTTTAAAATACCCTCTTAAAATTCAAAATAAAGGTGTTTATAATTTGAATAAGTCCTGAGATAAAGTTTTTTAAAAGGAGTGGTTTTTTGAAGAGGTCTTTATTTATTTTACAAATTATTCTTGGTATTTTTTTATTGTTTTTTATTTATAAGCAAATGAATCAAAATCATTTAGATACTTGGTTTATTCTTTATACAGTCTTTTTTATATTTTTTTCATCGTGGTTTGATAAACATTATAAAAAAAGTTAGACGACGCATTTATGCCGAGAAAATTTATTGATGTTGAGAAGAACCCTTAACTAAACTTGCAGACGAATGTCGGCATAGCGTGAGCTATTAAGCCGACCATTCGACAAGTTTTGGGATTGTTAAGGGTTCCGAGGTTCAACGACAATAAAGCAATTGGAATAAAATACACAGGCATTGAATGTATTTATGGACTATATAAAAAGAACCGCAGATCTCTTCAGATCTACGGGTTTTCGCCATGCCGTGTAATTAGCATCATGCTAGCTAGTTAATACAAAGTATTACTTTAAACATAAGGTTAGACACTTATTTTTTAACTTTGCAACAGAACCTTACATTATCTATTTTCTTTTCTCTCCATGGGCGTTGTTTCCCACTTTTCGTCATATCAACGCTTCAAAAGGATTTTAGAAAAGAACGTTATTTCTATATAGTATCAAGACAAGAAGAAACTCGTTTCAAAAACCCTCATGATTTTTAGAGAAAAACTCTCTTATTTCATCGTCTTTAATAAAATAATATGCCATCTTTCCATCTTTATAAAAATCAAGTACCTCATTTTTATATAAAAGCCTTAAATGATGTGAAGTTGAAGCAATACTCATTTTCAATATCAAAGAAATATCACAAACACACAACTCATCTTCTTTAATCAAAGATAATATAATTTTCAATTTCTTCTCATCACAAATTTTTTCTAAAATGTTAAGTAATTTCTTAGATTTATCATCTTCTAAAAAACTTAAAGCATTGTTAACTTTATCCTCATGTACACAGATCACATCACAAGCATTTTCATAACTCATATGAAATCACACCCTAAATTAAAATATAAATCCTAAAATTGTTTGAATAGTGTCATTTTCTATAATAATAAATAAACCTAAAGCTATATAAATAACAGCCATAATCCAACGGCTAAATTTCTCAACAATTTCTCCAACTCCTGGAATATTAGCTAATTTTTGTGCAGTAAATACCAAGAAGAAAATTAAAATTAAAAAGACAAACAAAGTAATGAATAAATTAGTAACACTTAATGTCACAAAATACGGAACAAATAAACCAATATTATCAGCACCACAACTTGCTATCGTAACAATTGCAACCGTACCAACTAATTTAGACAATCCTTTTTCATTCAATTCTTTTTTAGCTCTCTTTTCTCCTTCACAATCATCATAAATAGCCACTTTAATTCCAAGATAAATTGGTATTAAACCCAATAAACCTAATATCCACTTTTCTGGAACATAATTTAATACAAAAGCTAAAAACAAACTAACTAATATTAAAATAATAGACCCTAAATATTGACCAACATAAATATCTCTATATTCTTTTCTAGTCTTTGCTCTAGCAAAAAATATTAATAAAATTACTAATAAATCAACTGCTGTAGCAATATAAAGAACAGCAGCAGCAACAACCGTTTGAATCATACATACACCTCATTCAAAAATATTTTTGAATGTATTATAACTTATATTTTTAAATAATCATAGGTGCTTTATTCCAATTGCTTTATTGACGTTGAGCCTCGGAACCCTTAACAATCCCAAAACTTGTCGAATGGTCGGCTTAATAGCTCACGCTATGCCGACATTCGTCTGCAAGTTTAGTTAAGGGTTCTTCTCAACATCAATAAATTTTCTCGGCATAAATACGATGTTCCTTTTATAAAAAATAGCAATCCTTATTACAATATTAAACACTTTTATTTTGAATTTTAAGAGGCATTTTGAAGACTTAGAGGCAAATCATATAGGTTTTGTACTTAAAAATCTATACAGTCTCTTAAAACGCAAATATGAGCCAAATAAATATATGCTAATTTCACAAACAAAAATTTCAGCAAAATCAGTGACTAATTTTTTAGATACTGCCCATTTACATGCAAATTTAAAAATTAGCATAAAATACTTTAAAACTTCCCCATGTTTTTCTAAATTCCTGCAGGGCTTTTCTTATCAAAAACTTAGAAATTTTAATTTAACTCTAAAATCTCCGTAAGAGCATAAGGGAAATTTGCTATCATTCAAAAATGATAGATCTGGCAAGGCCAGACATTCCAAGGGTTTTAAGTAATTTTAAAGTGATATCATACAAAGCTGTAGTGTCACAAAAATAAGACAGCACTTTTTTACAGAAAAACAATAAAAAAGACATCAGTTATCACTAATGTCTTAAATAATAATTTTGCTTTTCGAAATTCCAAATTGCCGTAATTGAATGTGCTTTTGCTTCTTCGTCTGTCGTTTTATCTTCATCACTTGTATTAATCAAATTACCATCTTCGGCATCGTCTAAGTTTAAAATTTTATGCTTTTGTTTAAGCAATCCACCATAACTTAACATACGTTTTCGATACAAACCTTTTTCTAAATCACTTACAATTTCTTGATTTTTTTCGTCGTCATCAGTTAAAAAGTCAGATGATTTAACGGAATATTTTGATGTCTCTTCGAGTGTTATAAAATCATTTGAATTATTGATTAAAGATATTATATTGTTTCATGTTTTTACGGCGCATATAAAGGGCATGTGTTTCTTCAAGTTCAGTTAGAATTGTTTGCATTAAATAAGCTTGCATTGAATTGATTGTTTCCTTTTGGCCTTTAACTCCCCTATCATGTATAGCTTTTTTAAGTCTTTTTAAAGAAGTTAATATTTCATCCTCAATGTCCTCTAACATGTAATGCATATCTTCATGCCTTGAATTAAATGATTTTTTTGCTTTAAGAATAACAGCCTTTATGATTTCTAAATCTCTATAATCATATTTTAATAAATAATTAGTTAGTTGTTCTGGGAATTCTTGCAATAGCATTTCTTTATCATCAAAATTATGTGTAAATTGATTTGAATGATTACTAATTTCATTTTTGTACTTTATATCATTCAAGTCATTCATATCATTATTCTCAGTATCATTAAAGTCAATGTCATTAAAGTCAGTATCATTAGTGTTCGATTTTCGAACTTCTGGACGTTCGATTTTCGAACTTCTGGCCGTTCGAAAATCGAACTTCTGGACGTTCGATTTTCGAACTTCCTTCTCGCCGTAAGGTTCAACATCGTTTTCTTCTTTTTCTATTTTGTAAATATCACGTTCTGTGACAATAGGTTTCATTAAATATAGAATATTTGGTTTATTTAAACCACGTCGTTTTTGAATGAGTAGACCATCGTTTTCTAACCCTTTTTTTATTTTTGTTAACTTTTCTTTTTTACAATTTAAGATTTCCATTAGCTTTTCATTTGAATAAACAAAGTAAATGTTACCATCTTCATCAACCCAGCTATTTTTAATAGATAAATTTAAGCGATCACGTAAGATAGCATAGGCTATTTTCATATCATTAGTTAGATTTTTATAATTTTCACTGGTAAAGAATACTTTAGGGATTTGATAAAATCTTTCTTTGTAATTTTCTTGCACTGTAAAATATTGATTTTGCATGACAAAAAACCTCTTTCCATATTTTAGTTTGGTAAGAGGTAATAAAACGTTTTTATTTAGCTTTACATTTATTTAATGATCTAGGTGCTTGCACTAAGATATTATTCATTATATAATACAAGTATCGAAAATTATATAAATAAACAGTTTCTAAACGTTTTATTACCAAACCCCGACTATTACCAGTAGTTGGGGTTTTTGTTATATTAAGTTTATTATAGCACTTTAAATAAACTTATAAAAGGGAAAATATAGCTTTATAAAATGTTTATAAACCCTTGATAAATATCATCAACCTTTCATAAACCCTTGATAAAAAGGTTGATGGATGTTTATTTTTATTTATTAATCACTTTATTATTAAGCATTATAAGCTTATAATATTTTATCAAGGGTTTATAAACATTTTATAAAGGGTTGATGATATGAAAAGTGTGAAAAAGTTGAGTGAAGAATTAGGGGTTAGTAAGCAAACGATTTTTAATAATATTAAGCGATTGAATATAGAGACAATAAAACAGGAAAACACTTCGTTTATTAAAGAAGATACCGATATAGAAAAAATCATTCAAAGAGTAAATGAAAATAAAAAGAAATATGGTTTTGAAAGTACTACTGAAGACAAACAAAAAAAAGGGTCGGATAATATTAATTTTGAATCGAAAAGCGATGCTCAAATAGTAGAAATCCTTAAAAAACAGATTGATACTTTAAATAATCAAATTGAAAAACAAGAAAGTCGTCATGAAACAACAATTGAATTTTACAGAAAAGAGTTGCAAGAAAGGTCAAAATTGCTTGAAAATCAGCAAGTTCTGGCATTAGAGAGTAATAAAAAGATTCAAAAATTAGAAAATCAATTAGAAAAAGAAAAACACCTTAATTATCCCTTTGATACATCTACTAACACTAGACAAAACGTTGATGCACAAGAAAAAACATATACTACTAATCCTGTAAATATTAACAGAGATCAGGAAGAAACTAAAGAAACAGAGATTCAATATAAGGATATATCTGGAAGTCAAAGCGACGAAAGTACACAAGGTGAAGAAGCAAAAAGAGAAGACGTTCCAGCTAATCTAAATGACAATGATAGTGATATAGAAGAAAAGAGTGAAGAAACGGAACCTAAAAAGGGGTTTTGGAGTCGTTTGTTTGGTAGCTAAAATAATTGATTAGGCACTAAAAGTTATAAAATTTTAGTGTCTTTTATATAGTGAGAACTTCTGGTAATCATCGATTATGTAAACTAATAAAAGGAGGAGTATTATGAAAACAGGTCCACTGAAATGTCCAAAATGTAACCAAGATTTATATATAAAAAAAGTTAGGTATCCAATATCTGATATTGAAACATTATGTTAACCACATAAAAAGCCCGAAACACTGATTTAACGGTGTTTCGAGCTTTTTATCAACGATATCGGGTATGCATCTTTTATACATTTCCCTAAATGACGTGTTTTCATTATTTTTTCATCAACAACTATTTTGTATCTTTATTCAGTTATGATTTCTTTTCGCCAATCCAAAATTGAGAAAATGAATATCTTGATAGCCTTCTTTGATAACATATTTTGTAGCTTCTTATCTTTGATTGCCAAACATCATTTATCCCATCTTTTGTAGTTTTTTGTCTTTAGTACATAAAAATACTTTTTGGCTTTCATGTTATTTTATGGAAGGAGAGATTTGTTATAATGTTAGAGTCGTCTATCTCTCAGACGTCAACTTGACGTAGAGAGGAGGTGCGATTTATGAATGAAATTCTTGTTCACATCATGACAACAGTAATTAGTGGTTGTCTGGTCACGTTATTTGGTTATTGGCTCCATAAACGCGATAAAAAATAGCATAGACGACTAAGTCAATTCACCAAAAAACCCCGAAATACGGCCAATAGTTCGGGGTTTGGTGCGTTTACAAACGAAATTCTTGTTACTTTTAGTATATATTCCATATTGCCTTTTGTAAACTTTTCTATTCTTATCAATTCATTTCAAGGTGTCATAAAAATGTTTTCCTTTTTTAATTATGACTGACATTCCTTAAATTTCAATTTCAAAATCAATCCAAGGACGAATGAATAGCCCAAACTAAGAATACGGCAACAGGAAAGAAAAGCCACCAAAAATCATAAAGAAAATCAACTATGAAAGGTACCCGGTTGTTCTCTCTATAATTTCCCTCTAAAATAACTTTTTTAAAACATGTATCTCCTTTAATTAAATGATCTATAGTAATTCCAAATAAGTCACTCATAGCAATCAAAATATCTAAGGAAGGGTAATTTTTAGCACTTTCCCATTTAGAAACACTTTGTCTGGAAACCTTTAATATATTGGCTAATTCCTCTTGAGACCATCCTTTTAATTCTCTCTGTTCTTTTATAGCTTCAGCTAATTTCATAAAATCACTCCTTAACTCAAACTATAAAAATTAAAGCTACTAACACTACTTAATAAGTTTCTATTATTCCCAATTCAGTTCAAGCTGTTTTAAAAAAGCCTCTCGTTCTTTCTCTAATTGTGGATCGTAATCTCTTTGATGTTGCTTTTTCTCTATGTGTAACTATATCTATCAATATTTCTTAATTTCTAAGCTCAGAAATATTGACTATGACATCAAATCGTTTCGCAAGATCTAAATCATGTGTTACGACAATCATAGTTTTATTTTCATCAAGTAGATTTAATAATAAATCAATGACTATTTTTCCGTTTTTCGTATCTAATGACCCAGTAGGTTCATCAGCTAAAATGATTTTCGGATCTTTTAATATAAGTCTCGCCAACGCAACTCTTTGCTGTTCACCACCACTTAGAGAATTAACAATCCTCTTGATATCTAAATCTAGGCTGACCTTTTTTAATACTTCTTTCTTTAAGTTCATATTATCTTTTTTATTCTTTTTGAACTTTAGGGCTAAATCTAAATTTTGACTGATTGTTTGATTTTCAAGTAAAGCAAAATTTTGAAACAAATACCCTAACGTATATCTATAAAAATCGACTTTCTTTTTTAGTAACTTATCTTCAATATATATGCTCCCTTGTGATACATCTTCGAACCCAGCGATTATGTTAAGTAAAGTAGATTTTCCAGCGCCACTTTCTCCAACTAAAGCATATGATTTTCCTTTTTCAAAATTAAAATTACATTCGTCTAAAATGTTTTTATTACCTTTTTTTACAAAAACATTTTCAAGTTTTATCACTATCGGTCACCTCATTTTAAAAAGCTAGGAATATCTTTTGTAATGTATTCTATCGAACGCACATATTTCCCTTTATGATTTACTTTCACATATTCTTTTGTAGGATCATAACCTAAAAAATCCAATTTATAACTCTTTTTTTCTCCATTTTTAGAGTATACAGTTATATTTCTATAGTCCTGGGTGTCTTTTGGAACTTTGGCATAAGATACTTTTTCTTTTAACAGTGGGTTAAAACGATCTAAATGCTCGTTTCTAACCAATAACAGACTAAGTATGATGATTAATAGTACACTTGTTACAATAATTAAAGTTCTTTTCATTGTTTAAATCTCCCTCATTAAATCTTTAAAGTATTTTTCAAGATATTTAATATAAGCAATTTGAAGTAAATATTGAATAATAGCAATAGACACTATTATGAGTAGTAATATCTTTGAACAAAATAAAATATGCGTAGTGTAAGCTAACATAATAGAAAGTAAGATAGAAATCGTTAAATAACGTACATTACTGCTGAATAATGAATAACCATGAATTTTTCTTAATAATAGTTGCTTTCTATTCCAACTAAAATATTGAATTGTTTCAAATACAGTAGCTATCAAAAGAATGAAAACGTTAATTATGATAGTAACTATTGTTATTATCATTTTTGTTTTCGTTTCATTTATTTCATTTAGCACAGAATCCTTGTAATTAGTTATACCGCTAATTTCTTCTGCTAGGTGATTATCTTTAAGCAACTGTTTAAGTGTATCTAAATCTTTAAATAGATATCCACCTTGAGAAACAGCAGCTAAATAAAAATCTCCTGTTAAATCGTCAGGCGTCAACAACAGTACTATTGGAGAATCTAGATACCCAAATTTCAAATTAGTTGTGCGATCAAAAGAAAAAACAGATACGTTTTTTGACAGTACTTGCACATCTACTTTTTTGTTTTGTTGCTTTTGAAAGTCAATCCATCCTTGGTGATTTTTTTGAATTTCAGATTTTTGAGATTGTAACCTTGGAGGAATAAACACGTTTATTTTATCCGAATGATTGGCAATCATTTTAAAATCAGGATTTATATTTTTATAGAAATTCAGAAAATTGTTATTGATAAAAAAGACATTGCCATTTTCAGGAATGTAATTATTTTTATCGGGATTGGCTATATTATTATTCTTTAAAAGCAATCCTCCAAGTTGTTCGCTTTTCTTAATTAAGTTGTATACATTAGTTTCTAAAATTTGTTTTTCTTCTAAGTTTCTAATATTAGGAGAAATCTCTAACGTATAGTAATTCTCTAGCTTTTGCCAGATTTTTTCAGAGTCATATATATTTTTTAACTTCGTATAAGCATTTAAATTTTGTGCAAGTAAAAAAGATAGTATTAGAACCATGGTACATTTGGTGAAGGTACCCATAAATATTGAAAACTTATATCCTTTTTTCCCTTTTAAGGTTAATGGAATATTTAACTTCAAAAGAAGACTATACGAAATCAGCCACAACAATGTAGTAATACAAGCAAAAACAAAAAGCAACACGATAAACCTACGAACAAACATTAAGAAATCCAATTCTAAATTGGCTATATGAATGATTAATATATTAGCAATAAAGAAAATGGAGGTAAGTATTAGCCAATAGATGATTTTTAGATGAATATTATGAAAAATAATGCGTGTAGTTGAAAAGCCATGTAGCTTTTGAACAGCATAAAATTTTAAATGATGTCCTCTGTCATATAAGTAATACAAAAGATATAATACTCCTAAGAATATGAAAGGCACTAATAAATCATTATCTATGACTAATTCAAAAAATAATATGTTTCTATTTATGTATTCAACTTCAGATGTTAAACCAGCTTTTTTTAATTCACTCGTAAGCTCTTCCACATTGAAATGTTCGCCAATAATATAATACTTTCCTTTTATCTCTCTGTTTAATAAATCTGATGGAGTTAAAAGTGATGTTTTATTACGTATAAGGTCAGAATTATTTCGTTTTGAGTTGAAAACAAAAAATTCTTGTTTATTATCAAAATCTTTAACGGACCTAATTATTTGTATATTTTGATTTTTGGCGCCTGATTCAATGGCATCTAACACTTTTGATTTACTGTTAGATTTATCCCAATTAGAGATTGTTAAAATATTGGAACTTTTAGGTATAATTTCTTCACTTTCTTTGAAGAAAAATAAAAATAATAGCCCTGAAATTAATAGTAAAGTACTAAAATCTAAAAATAATTTGAATTTTTTCATATTGCCTCTTTCAAGAGAATAGACAGAATTAAGTTTACTTAATTCTGTCTATTCTCCTTAATTAATATATGTAATTAGTGAAGACTATAAAATGTTTTGTTTCCACCCCAAGCCTTTGGAGCAGATGCCTTAGATTGAACACCAGGTCGAGCAACACCACTAAAAGATGAATACTTTCCTACTGCTGTTGAGCCATGGTTTCTTTTATTATGACTATAATGAGACCATACGTAATGTTTTCCAATACCATGACTCCAAACACCACCAGCTAAATGTACTGTTGCAGCTTCAGCTTTATAAGTTACACCTAATAAAGTGCCGAATAAGATTGTACTAGCAATACAACTAGAAACAAATTTCTTTTTCATAAAAACACTTCCATTTAATATTCTTTATTTATTATAACGAAAATAAACAAAATAGAGAATGAGCAAAAATAATCTAAAAGTGTTTTTTCAGCTCTGTTGCTTGCTTTATTCATCTATATATAATATTAACTATCACCTTTAAATTAACCACCATTAAACAATGATATGTTAATGTATAAGACACACAATTTCACTGCCCATAATGCACATGATATCGGCTGTCCAAACTGTGACGAAAAGTTAGGGAGTGTAAGAAAAGGTAGAATAGATTACATAGTTACAAAAAAAAATAACATAGTTTAAAAATCTTCGTTATTGAGAAAAATATAAAAAAGAGAGGGCAAAAACGCTCTCTTTTTTTCCTCTCTTATTATTAAAATCTCATAATACATGATTAACATATATTTTGGGACGCTGTGAGAAACGCTCATTTGCATTGACAATCCATTTATCAAGATAATCCCTTATCATGTTTAATTCTATAAACTGTCTGTCTTGTAATATTAACCTCTTTCGCAATCTTACTAATTGCTTGCCCTTCTTCTAACATTTCGACAACTCGATGATAGATAACACGTTTTTGGGGATCTTTCGCGTTCGGTGAATAAAGCAAAGGACGCCCTTTATATACGCCTTTTTCTTTCGCAACTTGAATCCCTTGCGCTTGTCGACGTTTACTTTCATTTCTCTCTTGTTCTGAAACCATTGCTAATATTTGAATGATTATATCTTTCATAAATTTATCTAATAATGGATTGCCAATTACTTCATTCATCATAGGTAAGCTGGTAATCATTAACTGAACGTCTTTTTCTTTTAAATAATTCACAGTTTCAATAATTTCATCATAGTTACGTCCTAAACGATCAATAGATTCCACAACGAATCGATCTCCCATTCTGACAAAATTGAGAGCTTCTTGAAATATAAATCTATTTTCCACTGACTTTCCCGACTGTTTCTCTGTAAAGATTTTCTCCACACCAAATGTCTTTAAATTATCCAATTGTCTTTCTAAATTTTGATCTATCGAAGATACTCTTGCATAACCTATAATCATTCATTTTCACTCCATAATTAATATACACCCTAATCATACATTTAAGTTACTATAAATTCAATAACTGTCACTTTGCTTGATATATGAGAATTATTTAACCTTATAAATGAGAAAAAAGCAACGCACTTTAAATAAGATACGTTGCTTTTTCGATTGATGAACACCTATAATTAAACTATTCATCTATTATTTATAATTTTTTGTATATACAATATTTCTAGTTTGTTAAAGAGAATTAAGAAAATAAATCTCGAAAATAATAGAGGGAAAATCAGTTTTTGATATCAAAATTATACATGTCAACGATAATACAAAATATAATACAAAATATAAGATGTTATCAGTATTTATTATGCATTTAGAATATTAAAATTCCTTCATTACACTCTTGGC
>ERZ1023515.50-NODE-50-length-43260-cov-5.716237_pt1 | contig 43260 bp, 36 predicted proteins | sample MGYA00380551_ERZ1023515 | MGnify/ENA primary metagenome ERZ1023515 (study PRJEB33173, sample SAMEA4830293) | metagenome | study: EMG produced TPA metagenomics assembly of the PRJEB25223 data set... | reverse complement strand
CGAATAGCAATCGTTTTACCAGGTTTACCACTATCTATCGTCACTTTTACACCATTTTGTCCTATATTTGTTTCTACCTTACAATCTTTATCTTTATAAAAATTAGCAATATATTTGGGTGTCTCAGTTTCATGAAATGATAGCTCAGGATATTCATGTAAATGTCTGCGAATCTCGATCATACGTTTTTCCTTATCTTGTAAACGTTGCACTAAATCTTTAATCATTTCATTTCACTCCTTCTCTTTCATTCATTATATGCCTTTACGTATTAAAAATGTTGTAGAAGGGGATATTTAAAATAAAAAGGTCAGAATCATCTTTGATTCCAACCCTTATTTCATATAACTATTTTATTAATGTTTATAGTATGGATCGAATTCCATTGCTCCAGCGTTTTCATCACTCACACCATGTTTATAGTAATCAACATATTGTGGTTCTAATGGTTTTTTACCACGAATGATATCAGCTGCTTTTTCAGCGAGCATTAAAACTGGTGCATGAATATTACCATTAGTAGTGCGAGGCATAGCAGACGCATCAACAACACGTAAATTTTCCATACCATGTACTTTCATAGTTAATGGATCTACAACTGCCATTGGATCTGACGCTGGCCCCATTTTAGCACTACAAGAAGGATGTAAAGCAGTTTCGCCATCTTTACGTACCCAATCAAGAATTTCTTCATCTGTTTGTACAGATGGTCCTGGTGAGATTTCACCGCCATTATATGGATCCATCGCAGGTTGAGATAGAATATTACGTGCTACTCGAATTGCTTCAACCCATTCTTGTTTATCTTCTTTTGTTGATAAATAATTGAATACAATACTTGGTTTTTCAAATGGATCTTTTGATTTAATTTTTAAACTACCACGTGAATTTGAATACATAGGACCAACATGTACTTGATACCCATGCGCCACTGGTGCTTTTTGACCATCATATCTTACAGCAATTGGTAAGAAGTGGAACATTAAGTTAGGGTATGCAACTTGATTATTTGATCTTACGAAGGCACCGCCTTCAAAGTGATTTGATGCTGCTGCACCTTTACGCGCGAATATCCATTGTAAACCAATCCATGGCATACGTTTAACATCTAAGCTAGGTTGCAGTGACACAGGCTCTTTACATTCGTGTTGAATATATACTTCTAAGTGGTCCTCGAAGTTTTCACCAACACCTGGTAAATGCATTCGTGGTTCTATACCTTTAGATTTCAAGAATTCTGCGTCACCAATACCTGATAATTGTAATAATTGTGGCGTGTTGAACGCTCCACCAGATAAGATAACTTCACCGGCGTCAACAGTATGATATCTACCATTACGTTTAAATGTTACCCCTGTTGCTTTGTTACCATCAAAATGAATTTTAGTGACAAATGCACGAGTCTTAACTGTTAAGTTTTTACGTTTCATTGCTGGGTGTAAGTAAGCTCTTGATGCTGAAACACGACGACCATTATGCACTTGGCTATCAAACGGTCCAAACCCTTCTTGTCTATATCCGTTCACATCTTTTGTTTTATGATAACCCGCTTCTACACCGGCATCAAAGAATGATTTGAACAATGGATTTGTTGCAGGTCCACGTTTTAATTTAATTGGACCGTGATGTCCTCTGAATTGATCAAATGGTGTAGCACCGTATGTTTTCTCTAAACGTTTAAAGTATGGTAAACAATGTGCGAAGTCCCATGATTCCATACCTTCTGGTTCAGCCCATCCTTCATAGTCCATTGGATTCCCTCTTTGGTAAATCATACCGTTAATTGAACTAGAGCCACCAAGCACTTTACCACGTGCATGGTCTACTTTACGTCCCATATGCGGTTCTTCTTCCGTTTGATAAATCCAATCGTAAAAACGATTACCTGATGGGAACATTAATGCTGCTGGCATTTGAATGAATAAATCCCAAGGATAGTCACTACGTCCCGCCTCTAACACTAATACCTCTTTATCTTTATCTTCTGTTAAACGATTTCCTAATACTGATCCTGCACTACCGCCGCCAATAATGACGTAATCATATGAATTCTTTTTACTCATTATAAATTCGTCCTCCCTTAAATTGATTATTATGTCTTTTTATTTCATGTTTTAAGTTCGATACGTACAACTTTATAACTCAAATAAATAGAGTCGCATAGTTAATTAATATAACGACTCTAAAGCTCTAGCATGGACTTGTTATTTACTAAAGAAGTTGACTGGTTCTGGGTTTGTGTTAGTTAAGATGTGTTTACTAGTTAAGTACTCTTCCAAGCCTTCTTTACCTAGTTCACGTCCAATACCTGATTGTTTATAGCCACCCCAAGGTGCCTGTGCAAAGTATGGATGGAAATCATTAATCCAAACTGTACCAAGTTTTAATTTATTAGCTACACGTTGTGCTTTACCGATATCTTTAGTGAATACTGCACCAGCTAAACCATAAATAGAATCATTAGCTAATTTAATTGCTTCTTCTTCACTATCAAATCCTTCAATTGTCACAACTGGTCCAAAGACTTCTTCTTGAACGATACGCATTGAAGTATCACAATCTGTAATCACTGTTGGTTCAAAGAACAAACCAGCTTGTAAATCTTCTCGTTCTGGACGTTTACCGCCGATCGCGATTGTAGCGCCTTCTTCTTTTGCAATTTCCATGTAACCTTCAATCTTATTGCGATGTTCTGTAGAAATCACTGGCCCCATTTCTGTATCATCATCGAAACCATTACCAAGTTTAATTTTGCCTACACGATCGATTAATGCCTTTTCAAAGTCAGCTTTAATATCGTTGTGTACTAATATACGTGAACCTGCTGAACATACTTGACCTGCGTGGAAGTAACCACCATTTAACGCTTGATCTACTGCAACTTCAAAGTCAGCATCATCAAAAATAATATTAGGGTTCTTACCACCAAGTTCTAAAGCGATGTTAGTTACATGATTGGCGGCATTCTTCATGATATGTTTACCTGTTTCAATTCCGCCTGTGAATGAAACTAAGTCTACTTCTTCATGACCTGATAACGTATCTCCAATTTCTTCACCGCTACTTAATACTAAGTTGATAACGCCTTTAGGGAAGCCAACTTCCTCCATTAATTCGAATACACGAATGGTAGTTAATGGCGTAATTTCACTTGGTTTCATAACGAGTGAACATCCGGTTGCTAATGCTGGTGCGATCTTCCATGAGGCTTGAAGTAATGGATAGTTCCAAGGTGTGATTTGAGTAACTACACCTACAGGTTCTTTAACTACTTTACTCTCAGTGTTAGGAATTGGTGAATTTATCATTTCACCACCATCTTTATCTGCTAAACCTGCAAAATAAGTAAATACATTAGCTATATCATCCATATCCGCATATGATTCTTCTAACGTTTTACCAGTATCTAAAGTTTCTAATTTGGCTAATTCATCACGGTTTTCTGTTATTTTATCCGCAATTGCTCTTACTTTTTTACCTCTGACTTCACTTGTTTCTAGTGACCACTCGGCATCTTCAAATGCGCGACGTGCTGCAAGTATTGCTCTTTCTGCATCTTCAGCAGTACCTTCTGCAACCGTAAAGATAACTTCTTGGTTATAAGGATTAATAATATCTCTTGTATTTTTATTTGAACTTTCTACCCATTCACCATCGATATATTGACGATTAGACAATTTCTCTACAAGTTCCATCAAACTACCTCCGTTAAGTTTGTTAAATTTTTATTTAACGAATTTTACAAAACTAGATTATCACACTTTCCACAGTCTTGCAAACGACACATATCTGCACATTTTTTACATAAACTTGAAATTTTAGTATCAAAAGTGCTAATAATGAATATGCGATTTTGAAACTTTTCATCAAACACTTTATAATGATTTAGAATCGAAAAATGAACATCAACGTTTATTTCTCTTTTGAAAAATTACTAAGTAACAATGGAGGTGCACTATGGCACGTTCAACGAATTATGATCAAAAAATTGAAGAAGCAAAAGACCTTGTAATTAACTCAATCGGTGAAACGATGGATTTGTACGGTACGAATCGTAGCGTTGGTAATTTATACGGCACAATGGTCTTCGAAGGAAGCATGACGCTTGATGAGATGCGTGAGCATTTACAAATGAGCAAACCTAGCATGAGTGCTGGCGTCAAGAAATTACAAGAATTCGACATCGTAAAACAACAATTTACGCGTGGTAGCAGAAAACAACATTTTATCGCCGAAAAAAACTTCTTCCATTTTTTCCGAAATTTCTTTACACAAAAGTGGGAACGTGAAGTTGATACTAATTTAGAAGCGGTCGAAAAGGCACAATTACTGTTAGACGAAACATTAAAAAATGCTGACTTAGACGATCATGCTAAAGCAGAAGTCGATAAAATCCAAGCTCAATTAGATCACACTAAGCAATATTGTAAATGGTTAGAAAACTTAAGTAATGCCATTGAAAGTGGACAGATATTCGAACATTACCCAATTCCAGAAAAAGAAGATATTTAAAAAAGCTAGCAGATTTTCTAAAGTGTAAAACTTTGAAGAATCTGCTAGCTCTTTTTTATTTATAAGTTATCATCATCATCTGATTTTTCTTTAACTTGCACAATACGTAATGAACGTCTCTCAATTTCTTTATGTTTATCCGCTCTTGTCTCCAGTTTAATCCGATCTCTATTAAGCGTAATAATAAACGATATCATCATAAAAATAAATATGACAATCAACGGTACACTCGCCAGTATGGATGCTGTTTTTAATACTTCTAGCGCACGTTCACCACCAACTAACATAAGAGAGAATGGTAATAGACACAACGCAAATGCCCAGAATAAACGGTTAGCCTTTAATGGCTCTCCAATAACTTTTTTCTGAGATGCAGCAGCTAAAATATATGAACCTGAATCAAATGTTGTTGCTAAGAATAAGAATGCAGAAATCAAGAACAATACAACAATTAATGATGAAAATGGTAATTGATGCATTACTTGAATAATCGTTGCTTCAGTACCGTGTGAATTTAAAAAGTTAATAACATTAAATTCACCAGTAATTTGTAAATACACAGCATAGTTACCAAATATACCAAAGAACAATAGACAGCCTAATGTACCATAAATAATAGTACCTAGAATGACTTCTTTAAGACGACGTCCTTTTGAAATACGTGCGATGAACAGACCGATAAACGGTGCATATACTAACCACCATGACCAATAGAATATTGTCCAGTCTTGTGGGAAATTCGTTTCTTTACGTCCTTTAATCCCACCAAAAGGTTCCATCCAAGTGGCCATATGGAAGAAATCTCTCAGCATATTACCAAAACTTGTAATCGTTGTTTCCATAATAAATACGGTAGGCCCAACAATAAACACAAATCCTAATAATAAGAATGATAGCCATACGTTAACATCACTTAATTTTTGAATTCCTTTTTTCAAACCAGAATAAGAACTGACTGCGAACACCACTGTGATTGTTAATAAGATGATTGAACGCACAACCATATTCTCTCCATCGATGCCTGTAAGTTTCTCTATACCAGCAGAAATCATTGGCACGCCAAGTGCGAGTGATGTTGCTGCGCCTCCTAGTAAACCAAAAATAAATAATATATCCACTAATTTACCTAAAAATTTATCAGTTTGTCCCTTTAAAACTTGACTGATTTTATAAATTGGTTGTTTCTTAACGAATACTAAATAACCAATAGGTAATGCTGGCAACACATAGATTGCCCATGCGATTGGTCCCCAATGGAACATCCCATATTGCGTTGCATATGTAAGTGCTTCATCTGACATCCCTTTTGCACCATTCGGTGGTACTTGATAATAGAATGCCCACTCAATGACACCCCAATATAAAATATCCGATCCAATACCTGCACAGAAGAGCATAGACGCCCAACTAAAGTTATTGAATTCTGGTCTATCAGTTGCCTTTCCAAGTGTTACATTGCCATAACGACCGAATGCAATATATAGTACAAAGAATAGAATGATTAATCCCATAAATAAATACACAGATCCAATTGAATTGGAAATTGCGCTATTGATATCGGTAATTACTTTTTCACTGGCTTTAGGGAATACCATCATCGGTGTAACAGCTACAAGTAATACGATTACCGTCCCTATAAAAGTCGGCCAATCCATAATTTTTTCTCGTTTCAATTATGTTCCTCCTCAAAATTGTTGTTTCGATAAAAATTAAAAACCACTTTCTTGTCACGGTTTATTCACATATTGACGATATCTAAAATTAAATAAAAATGCAAATTACATTCAAATTATACTTTCCTATTTATTGAATAAATATATATTTCAGACATATTTTAAAGCTTTAAAAATCGCCATAACAACAGTGTTAAATTTAAACTTAACGTATTTAACAAATTTTATATTGTATTAATTTTGCATAATAATACTGTTATTATGAATTTATATTTATTTGAATTCTTTTAAAATACCTGTTCATTTTCAAAAGAAAAGACCACTAAACTTTGAGCATTTGCCCAAAATTAGTGGTCTTATAATCTATAATCCCAATAAAAATTTAATTAAGAATCCAACCACGATTGATACACCAATCGCAAAGAACCCTGGAATAATAAAACTTGTTGCACGCGTGCGTCCGGTCTCATCTAGATTAACTGCAAATAATAATGTTGGCTGCGCTGGAATGACGAAATTGACATTAAGCGTTTGGACCATTGCAATGAAATACATTGGTGGAATACCCATACTCATGACAATCGGCACCATAATGGAGGCTGTTGCAGTTTGCGAGATAACGATCATTGCCACTATGGCAACTAAGACAATGACTAGCCAAGGTATAGATTGAATTGTTTGTCCAATATCGTCTTGTATAATTTTTAAATTTTGCGGTGCATTAAATACAGTAGCACCTAACCAACCTGGGCCAAGTACTGCAAAGAGTGCACCAATAGCTGATTGCGCAATATTAGATGACAATATATCACTCGTGTTAATCTTCATCATTAATAAATTAATTGCAACACTCAAATACATAAAGAATTGGACGATTTCCGTCATAGTTACTTTAACTTGTTCACCATCAACATTAAATGAAGGCATTAAATTTGGAAAAATACCAAAAGTTAATATACCTGCAACACATAATAAAAATCCAACTACGCCTAATTTGGTTTTCGTTGTAAATGATTGTTTGACTGGCACTTCAGGCGTATGTGCAATTTCACTTGCAGTGACCGTTGTCTTACGACCAACAAATGTACAAAAGACACTCAACATTAGCATCGTAATAATCGCTGTAGGTAATACAATACTTAAATATTGTCCCATTGATATATGATAACCAGCCATTACTGATATGATATAAGCTGTTGCCGATGCTGCAGGACTACATAATAAGGCTAAATTTGCAGTCAAAACAGATGCGGTGAGTGGTCGTTTAGGTTGGATATTTGCTCTAACAGCAGTCTTAGCAATAATAGGCTCTAAAGATAACGCAATATTTGCGGTACCTACACCAAATACAAACAGAAAGACAATCATTGGTGCGATAAAAATAATGGATTTCGGGAAACGCTCGATAATTTTAGAAGCAAGAAAGACTAAATAGTCTATTCCTCCCGTAGCTTGTAAAGTACCACCAGCGATACCGATAGATAAAATGATTAAAACTGCAGTGACAGGTGCTGAACCTGGAGGCAATTGAAAGCCGAAAATCATAATGAGTTGTGCCACAATGGCGAAGATACCACACCCTAATGCACCAGCTGTGCGAAGCCCTAATATAATAGCCAGTATCATTATGATGATTTCTACTACAAACAGTAGCATGATGAAAGCTCCTAACTTTTCTGAAAATTATTGTGATTTTTTTAACATACATAGTTTATCACTTGCAGATGTTAAAAGTATAGAAATGAAGAAAATTTGAGATATTAAATGTAAATAAAATGTGAACATTCAACCTTACTATTCAATTTATTTCTCATAAATTTCAATTTAAAAACCCTTGAAAGTATGCTTGATATAGCATCTTCCAAGGGGTTTATAATCATTATTTCTCACGATGATTTATATGCTCATCTTTGAGCGTTCCTTCTTTAGTTGGTGCCTCTTCATAGTCACCATCTACACCTTTATCATCAGTATGACCTTTTGCCATTTCTAAATTTTTCTCAGTTTCTTTTCGTTTTTCTTTTTTAGAGCGTTTATCATATGCTCGTTCTTCTAATAATGAACCCCAAATGAGGCCACAAATAATCGCAATAGTTACAATAGCAATTAGAGCTAATATAATCCACTTAATTACATCAAACGTCATCTCTACTCACCCTCCTTCACAATTAAACATAATATTCTTTAAGCATTATTCTTCTTTATATTATGTTTCCCTTTATACTTGGGCTTCAATCACACGAAGAACTATCTTGTCACAGTCTTTACTCAAAAGAAAAACCACGACTCCGTATGATAAGGAATCGTGGTTAAAAGTGATTTCAAATTATGAAATGTAGTTGTATGAACCAGCTTGGCCAGCTGAGATTGTACGTGATGAAACGACACCAGGTCCACCATTATAGTTCATTTCTGAAACTTTAACTGAACCATCATCATTTACACTTTCAACATATGCAACGTGACCGTATGCACCTTGAGATGTTTGCATTACTGCACCTGCTTTAGGTGTGTTATTAACTGTGTAGCCATCTGCAGCTGCTGCAGTTGCCCAGTTATTTGCGTTACCCCAAGTGCTACCAATTTTACCGCCTACTTTGTCATATACATAATACGTACATTGACCTGCAGTGTAAAGGTTTGAACCTCCACTTGATTTACCAGCTAATGCTTCACTACTAGAACTTGAGCTAGCGTTTGAACTAGTTGATTGTGTAGTTGGTGCATTTTGAGTTGTGACTTTAACGTTACGATCTGAAGTTGAATAACTAGCACCTAAACCACCACCAGCATTGTTGTTTGCTGTGTATGATTGAGTGTTTTGGTTTGATTGATTGTTATTGTAATTATAGTTGTAGTTATTGTTTGATTGAGTATTGTTTACTGCTTGGTTGCCAGTGTTTTGTTGACCACCTTGTTGAGCTTGAGATGGGCTCCAGTTACCTTGCCATTCATAATGATAATTACCTTGTTGGTCAATTGTGTAAGTGTAACTATATGAATATGGGTCATTAGGGTTATATCCATTATTATTTTCCGCTGCGTCTGCATCTTGATGTGCTAATCCGAATGTTGCAATACCTGCTGTTGCGATTGTAGCTGTAGCGATCTTTTTCATAATAAAATATCCTCCTAGAATGTTTAAAGCTTATTTTTTCTCGTGGCTACCTGCAATTGACATATTAGAAATTTCAAATCAATTTGATTCAAAATAGTTTTAAGAAATTTTTTCCTCGTTAAATAACGACAAGACATACTCTAACAGACACACAAGGGTTTGTGTGGAATGTTAAGGGTTTGTAAATGAATCATAATAATTTTACTTTGCATGTAATAAACATAGACTTATATTACAATTATAAAAACACTTCTATGACAGTGCTTATACTATATTAATCAACAGTGTATATACTCGACTTGTAAAATATCTGATAATTTTAAAGGTGTTTTATTTCATGAAAAGCGGGAAGTATGAAGCGTTTTCAAAGTTTGGCGAGGATATTTTGGAAGTATTTTTTATAATAATAATGATAAAAATCAAATCCCCCTTATAAGACATTAGCGACATGCTTATAAGGAGGATTATGAGTTTAATTATTCAATTTAGATCTTTTAACATTGTAATGTATCTAGTCATTTAGATTGTAACTGTACCTATTAATACTGCTATGCCCAGTAGCACAATCGCAAATCCCCAGATCCAAAAGAATGCATATTTAATATATGTACCCATGTTTGCCTCAGCGAGACCAATAGCTAACCATAGTGCAGGAGAGAACGGGCTTACAAATGTTCCTACAATATTACCGATTACCATTGAATATGCTGTTGAAACTGGATTAATACCAAATTGACTTGCAGTTTGTTCTACTATAGGAAGTAACGCGAAATAATACGCATCTGTACTTGTAAGTAAATCAAGTGGAACGCCAAAGAAACCGACAATGATATGTAAATATGGTCCAACGGCATCAGGAATGATCTTAATGAAATTTAAAGCAATTGACTTTAACATACCTGTTTCTTCTAAAACACCTAAGAACATACCTGCTGCTATAATAACTGCGGCCATCATTAATGCATTTGGTGCATGTGCCTTAAGACGGTTCATTTGCTCATCCACATTTGGGAAGTTAATCACTAATGCAATTGCAACACCAATCATAAAAGCAAATTCAGGCGGGGCAACGTTAGCTAACATCATAACTAAAACGATAATCGTCAATAGTACATTGGCCCAAATTACCCAACCATGTTTGAGCGCGCGTCCTCTTACAGGAAACTTAATGTCTTGATCTCGTTCGTAATTTTTCACAAGTCGATGAATATCAATGTTTAATGTAGGTTCTACTTCACCGTTATCGATTGCCTTCTTAATTCGTTTCTTTTCCCTAAACCCTAAATAAGTTGCGAAGATAAGTACTAACACGAAGCCAATCAATTGTACTGGAATGATGCCATACCATAATTCATTAACACTTTTCACTTTCAATACAGAAGCAACACGCGCCATTGGTCCGCCCCAAGGCACCATATTCATAATCGCGGCACTAATTGCTAGTAAAAGAATTAATAAGTATTTGTTCATGTTTAAAGCTTTATATAGTGGCAATAATGCAGGAATTGATAATAAGAAAGTGACAGCACCTGCACCATCTAATTGTGCAAACATACCAATCAATGCTGTGACAATACAAACAATGACTACATTACCGCGAGTCATTAATATAAGTCGTTTGACAATAGGTTTGAACAGGCCACTGTCAGTCATAATGCCAAAGAATATAATTGCAAAGATAAACATGATGACTACGCTCATCACAGATTCTAAACCACTATTAAAGAATTTAACTAAATCTTTAATGCCGTATCCTAATAGCAAAGCACCAATACTAGGAATTAAAATCATACCAACGACCGGACTAATCTTTTTTGCAATTAAAAGTCCAACAATTGAGCCGATAATGATTATCCCCATTATTGTTAACCACATACTATCCCCTTGCATGTGAATTCCCCCTTATATCGAAATACGCTCTCCATTTATATAGAAAACGTTTTCATAATTTTATCAAAAATCTGACTTTAATTTAAGACGATATGCAAAAAAAGCGTGTTATCAATCAATAAAAGGACTGACAACACGCAGAATACTTTTAAATAATTTCTTTATTCTTCAAATATTCGATAATAGTATTTACTGATTCTTCTACACTTTGATGTTCAGTATTAATCGTAATTTCTGGTTGATGTGGTGCCTCATATGGCGCACTTATACCAGTAAATTCCTTAATTTCACCAGAGCGCGCTTTTTTATAAAGACCTTTAGGATCACGTTGTTCACATGCTTCCACGCTACACTCTGTGTAAACTTCAATGAATTCTCCATCTTCTAAAATTTCACGAACTTCATCACGATCAGCTCTGTAAGGCGAAATAAATGCTGTTATAGCAATTGTTCCTGCATCTACAAGTAATTTACTTACTTCACCAATGCGTCGAATATTTTCCTTACGGTCTTCTGGACTAAAGCCTAAATTCTTATTTAAACCATGTCTAACATTATCACCGTCTAATCGATAAGAATGCTTTCCTAATTGGAACAAAGCTTTTTCAAGTTCTACTGATACAGTTGATTTTCCAGATCCTGATAATCCTGTAAACCATATCACTACACTTTTATGACCGTTTTGTTGTTGTCTATCTGACTTAGTAACTTCAGAATCATGCCATGTAATATTACTTGATTGACTCATGCTAAATCCCTCCGAATTAATTTTGTTTTAACCCTTTGATTAAGACTTCAGCTACTTTAGGTCTAGAGAATTTTGTAGGTAGTGATTCACCATTTCTAAGCTTTTCTCTTACTTTAGTACCACTTAAATGTACATGCTCTGATGCGTCGTGTGGGCATGTTTTAGCAGTAGCCATGTTGCCGCATTTTTCACAATAAAATGCATGTTCAAATTTCAATATTTGAATATCTAGTTCATCTTCAAATTGAGAAATTAATTCTTGTGCTTCATACGTGCCATAATAATCGCCCACACCTGCATGGTCACGTCCAACAATAAAATGCGTACAGCCATAGTTTTTACGTACTGTAGCATGTAGAATTGCTTCACGTGGACCAGCATAACGCATTGCGGCAGGATAGATGACTAAGCGCGCTCTATCTTTAGGGAAGTAGTTCTTTAAGATAGCTTGATAACTTTCCATACGAACGTCCGCTGGAATATCATCTGATTTCGTTTCTCCTACTAATGGATTAAGTAAAAGACCATCTACAATTTCTAATGCAGATTTTTGGATATATTCATGCGCACGATGCACAGGATTTCTTGTTTGGAATCCAACGACAGTCTTCCATCCTAAATCATGGAATAATTGACGTGTTTCTGCTGGGTCTAAATGGAAATCAGAGAACTCATCATGTTTAGGTCGATTAATTAATTGAATTGGTCCAGCAAGGTAAACATTCCCTTTGTCATAAACTTTTTTAACACCTGGATGTGCCTCGTCAGTCGTACCATACACATTTTGAGCTTCTTTTTTCTTATCATATGTGTACTTTTCTTCTAATTTCAATGTGCCGTATAATTCGCCATCTTCACCGTATAATGCGATGTCATCACCGATTTCTAATTTATCCGCTTCTTCTTCGGTAACAGGTAGTGTAATCGGAATACTCCACACTAATCCATTTTCAAGATGTGTATCTTCAACAACTTTAGTGTAGTCAGCCTCACCCATAAATCCTGTTAACGGACTAAACCCACCAATTCCGATTAATTCTAAGTCAGAAATTGACCATGGATTTAAAGTAATCACTTTATATGATTGTGCTGCTTCTAAAAGATGATCTCTTTCTTCACCTTCTACTACGCGGTTAATTAATGTACCACCATGTGGTTTAATCGTATAATTAATAATCTGTTCATGTGTTGTCATTATTGATAACTCCTTTTCCAATTAATTAGATTAGTTTACTCGGTTTTATTTTCAAGAAAAAGACAATTTTTTGTTGCGAATCACAGTGATAATAACAAGTATCACAATCGCACAAATAATTGCGAATCTTACAATATTTGAAATTGTGTCATCGTGTACGAAATAAGTCATTAATGCATTGCTATTTGTGAAGATGATTAAGCCACCAACACAAATGGCTAGAATATTAATTGGTAATATCTTTGTTAAATATGCAGAGATAGGCGCTGCAATCATACCGCCGACACTTAACGCAATAACAAACCACCAATTAATCTGAGTAATACCTAAGAAGATGATGAAACTCAATGACGTTGATAATGTTACAAAAAACTCACTCGCCGATACAGTACCAATTGCATATCGTGGTTGGATCTTATGACTAGCCAATAATAAAGGTGTATTTACTGGTCCCCAGCCACCTCCACCAATTGCATCTAAGAATCCGGCGATAGCACCTTGAGGCACAAGTTTGAAACCACTCAACTTACCAACATGTGTATGAATTTCTCTATTTCTTTTAAATAAAAATTGATACAAAATATATATACCCATTGAAAGTAAGAACAATGCGATATATGGCTTAATATAATCTCCATGTATTTGTGTAAGTAGACCTGCACCAATAAATCCACTTATAGAACCTGGAATAGCTAACTTTAACATGGTGGGCTTATGCACATTCTCAAATTTCCAATGTGATGTTCCTGATGCAGCAGTCGTAGCTATTTCTGAAAAATGTACAGTCGCCGATACAATGGCCGGTGCAATCCCATAAGTTAATAATATTGATGATGATGAGGCACCGAATCCCATGCCAAGTGAACCATCAACAAGTTGGGCTAAAAAACCAGCTAATGCAAATATAAATAATTTTCTCATATATCACATGCCCCCTGACATTAAACTTGTGATTGAAGCCATCGCTTGAATTCTTTTTGTTTCCCCTCATCCAAATAGTCCTCAGATAATACATGTTGTAATAACGCTTGCTTTCTAGATGGCTCTATCGTTGATGCTTTAATAAGTTGTCTACTTTCATATAAAAAATCGATATAACTTTCATAACGTTCATCGTAGGTATCTTGCAATGTCGATATAATTTGTCGACCTAGTTTAGGACTTGCACCATCTGTAGATACACTAATAGTCAATTTGCCACGTCTAAGCATACTAGGAAACGTCACATTCCCCGCAGAAGCATCTGCAGCGTGATTTAATAATGTACCTTCTGGCAAACTATCTTTAACATGTTGATTTACCTCTGGTTGATTTGTCGCAATAATAACTAGAAATGCGTGACTAATATCTTGTGGTTCAAACATTTTTTCAGCCCAAGTCAATCGCTGTTGCTGAAATAAAGTATGTAATTCTTTGGTGATTGAAGGACTAACAATATGAACATGAGAACAGTATTCAACTAATGACTTTGCTCGTCGAGTTGCTACCTTCCCACCACCAACAATGACAATCTTTTTATTTTGTAAATCAATCATAAGTGGCATATTGCTCATATTGTATCCTCCTTTTATGATTATTCTTTCTTATTTTTAATAATTAAGGTAAGGTCATTTCTAAATCCGTAGTTTGTTCTTTAAACCAACTAATTTTTTGTCGCATTTGGACAACATCGCCAATAATAATCATAGCGGGATTTTTTATTTCTGACGCTTTTTCAACGATGTTACCTAACGTACCATCAATTGTTTTTTGAGAAGTCGTCGTTCCTAAATGAACAAGTGCGACAGGCGTGTCTATTGATTTACCATGTTCAATAAGTAGGTCACAAATTTCTGGTAACCGTTTAACACCCATATAAACACAAAGTGTTTCTGGACCATGCGCTAAATGTGCCCAATAATCATCTTTAGACATACCAGGTTTATTAACTGCTGTCACAAAAGCAACTGACGAACTATAATCTCTGTGCGTGACAGGAATGCCTGCATAAGCTGGTGCAGCAATACCCGAAGTGATACCAGGCACAATCTCAAATGCAATCTGATGTTGCGCCAAGATTTCTGCCTCTTCACCACCTCGGCCAAAGACAAACGGATCACCACCTTTTAAACGAGTGATAACATGTCCTTTTTTCGCTAAATTAACCAACATTCGATTCGTTTCTTCTTGCGGTAATGAATGTCTATTCGGGTCTTTGCCACAATAAAAGAACTTTGTCCCCGGTTTAGCTAAATCTAAAATGTCTTTATTGACTAGGCGATCATATAAAATCACATCTGACATTTGAATGGCTTTCATACCTTTGATAGTTAATAAATCAGGATCACCAGGTCCTGCTCCTACTAAATACACTTTCCCCATGTTGTCACCCCCGTTTAAAACAACTTATCTCAAACTTTAACTATGGAAGTCTTGTCCTCCATGAACTTTAGCAACAACACCTGAACGTATGACAAAGTCACCAAAATGCTCACCTTCAAGACGTTCTTTACCATAATCCATAAGAATTGGACGTAGACTTTCAAGTATTTCTTGTTCTCCGATATTCTCTTTGTACAATTTATTTAAGCGTTCACCTTTGAAGCCACCGCCTAAATACATATTATATTTGCCAGGTGCTTTACCTATAAATGCAATTTCTGCAAGTGCTGGTCTAGCACAACCATTTGGACATCCAGTCATACGGATTGTGATTTCTTCATCATTCACACCCGCTTCATCTAATAAGTCTTCAATCTTAGAGATTAATGATGGTAAATAACGTTCTGACTCAGCCATCGCTAATCCACATGTTGGGAACGCAACACATGCCATCGAATTACGTCTTAATCCCGTATAATTTTTACCATCTGTTAAACCATACTGATCGATAAGATTTTGAATTTCTTCTTTTTTCTCTGAAGTTACATTTGCAATAATTAAATTTTGGTTAGGAGATAATCTGAAGTCGCCCGTATGTGTTTCTGCAATTTTTCGTAATGCCGTTTTTAATTGATAATCTTCTGTATCTTTAACACGTCCATTTTGAATGAATAATGTATAATTCCAAACACCTTCGTCGCCCTCTATCCAACCTAGACGATCGCCATTATGTTCGAATTCAAAATCACGTGCTTCTTCAATTTCCCAACCTAAACGTGAATTTAGTTCTTCAACAACTTTATCCACACCTAAGCGGTCAACTGTATATTTGAATCGTGCATTTTTACGGTTCTCACGATTACCATAATCACGTTGAATTGTTAAGATTTTCTCACAAACATCAACGACTTGTTCTTTAGGAACGAAACCAGCTAAACGACCAACTTGTGGGTACGTATCTGTATTTCCGTGCGTCATACCCATACCGCCACCAACTGTGACATTAAATCCGACGAGTGTTTCATCTTCAACGATACCGATAAGTCCGATGTCTTGTGAATAAACATCAATATCATTAGATGGTGGTAAGGCGATACCAATTTTAAACTTACGTGGTAAATATTTCTTACCATACATTGGTTCAATTTCTTCTGAAGAATCTAATACTTTCTCTCCATCTAACCAAATTTCATGATAGGCATTGGTCTTAGGTAATAGATGGTCACTGATTTTAGTTGCATAATCATTAATCTCTTTATGAATATGAGATTGATATGGATTAGGATTACACATTGTATTACGATTCACGTCCCCACATGCCGCGATCGTATCAAGTACAGACTCATTAATTTTCTTCATAGATGTTTTTAAATTTCTTTTTAAAATGCCGTGAAATTGGAAAGTTTGACGTGTTGTTAATTTCAGCGTCTGGTTGGCATAATTATTAGAAATGTCATCCATGGCAATCCATTGTTCAGGTGTAGCTGTTCCTCCTGGTAGACGCACGCGAATCATAAAGCTGTAAGCTGGTTCTAATTTCTGCTTACGACGTTCGTCACGTAAATCTCTATCGTCTTGTTGGTAACTACCATGGAATTTCAATAATTTAGTGTCATCATCTGAAATAGCACCAGTAAGTGGGTCTGCTAAGCCTTGCTCAATTGTCCCACGTAAATAATTACTTTCGTCTTTTAAATACTCTAAAGCATCTAGCTTCTTATCAAGTTCTTCTGACATTTGCTTATTTGTCTTAGCCATTAAGTACCACCCTTTCTATTAGTACACATCGCGTTGATAACGTTTATCTTTTTTCATTTGTTTAAGGTAGGCTTCAGCATCTTCTTCAGATAAGTTTTGTTCTTTCACTAAAACATTGCGGATAGCTTGATGTACATCTTTCGCCATATGTTTTTCATCACCACAAATGTAAATCGAAGCACCTTTTTGAAGCCATTCATTAAATTCTTTACTATGTTCAGCAATACGATGTTGGACGTATACTTTTTCATCCGTGTCTCTTGAGAATGCAACATCCATTTTACCTAACACGCCGTCTTTCAACCATTCTTGCCATTCCGTTTGATATAGGAAGTCTGTGGTAAAGTGTTGATCACCAAAGAATAACCAAGTATTACCTTTAAATCCATGTTCTTCTCTTTCTTGCATGTATGCTCTAAATGGTGCAATTCCTGTACCAGGTCCAATCATAATAACTGGTGTGTCACCCTCTTTAGGGAATTTGAAGTTTGGATTGCGTTTCAAGTAAATTGGAACAGTGTCACCTGGTTGAATACGTTCAGCAAATTGAACTGAACATACACCTGAACGGTCACGTCCGTGTGAGTTGTATCTAACAGCACCAACTGTAATATGCACTTCATCAGGTAACGCTTCATAACTACTAGATATTGAATATTCTCTAGGTGGTAATTTTCTTAATAATTGATATAAATTTTCTGGTTGAAGTTCTGTTGTCGCAAAGTCATTTAATAAGTCGATTAAGTCACGACCTTCAATGTAACTTTGAACCCATTCATTATCTTCAACTTTTTCGTTAAGTTCTTCATTTTCAAAGAATGACGCCGCATTGATAAGAAGCGGTTTCGTTAACTTCGTAATTTCAAAATGAGTTGTTAAGGCTTCTTCTAATCCTAATGTATCCCCCTCATCTGAAATTTGAACTTGATCATTCGGATCCCAACCTAATGTGCTAATTAATAAATCAACTAAAGCTGGGTCATTTTGAGGTAGAACGACTAAACAGTCTCCTACTTCATAATCTTCACCGAAATTATCTAATAAGAATTCAATATGTCGCGTTTCTTTATTAGAACCTTGTCCATTAAGGTTAATGTTCTCTAGAACTTCTGCTTGATATGGATTAGCTTTAGAGAATTTCTTTTCTTTCGCAGATTTAATTGATTCACTTACAATTTGTTCATTTTGAGTGCCTTCTGGTGCAGTATCAATCGCATTGATTACATTTGCCATCCACTTTTCAGCGTCTTCTTCATAATCAACATCGCAATCCACACGGTCATATATACGTTCTGCACCTAATTCATCTAGCTTTCTATCAAAGTCACGACCTGTTTGACAGAAGTATTCATACGTTTGATCACCTAATGCGAGAACTGAGAATCTCACACCTTCAAGTTTAGGTGCCTTACGACCATGAATGAACTCATGCAATTCAGCTGCATTATCAGGTGGATCCCCTTCACCTTGAGTAGAAGTGATGATAAATAAATCTTCAACATTTTTAAGGTTTTTAGGTTTAAAGTCGTCCATTGCTTTCAATGTCACGTTATGACCTATATTTGATAAGCGTTCTTCAAATATTTCAGCTAACCCTTGTGCATTACCTGTTTCAGAACCATATAAGAGTGTAATTGCTCGTTTCTCCGGCGTGATGACAGGCTCGTTTTGTTGAAGCATCGCTTCTGTGCCTTCAGTTAGACCATTTGCATTTGTTGAACTTGAACCTGTTTGTGATGGTACAGTTCCATTTGACGTCAATTGTTGATTAGCAACTAAGTATCCACTTAACCATACCTTTTGTTCAGGTGTAAGTGTTTGTATGAGTTCATTAATTTGTGCCGCTTGTCCTTCTGTAAAAGGACTATTTGTAACACTTAAATTCAATTGTATCCACCTCTTATTCCGTAAAATAACAATCATTTTATAAAAGCTTTATACTACTTTTATTATGTAAGAAATATGTCCGTCTGTACACTATTTATTGTCGGACATATTTTAAAGGTTTTGCTCAAAACATATCAGAATACTATGTTTTATAGTTAAAAAATTTTATCCAAACGCATTATGGTTTATCAGCAACATGTAAGCCACATTCTGTTTTATCGAAATTCGACCAACGTCCTGCTCTAGAATCCTCTGAGTCAAATACAGGAGCGGTACATGGGATACAACCAATACTAGGATAATGTTGATCATGTAATGCATTATAAGGTAAATCATGTTTCTTAATATAGTCCCAAACTTCATCTTCCGTCCAGTAAATTAAAGGACATACTTTCACTGATTTGAAACGCTCATCTTTATTAATAAAGTTCGTATTTGCACGTGTTGGTGATTGGTCTCGACGTAAACCTGAAACCCAAGCAACAGCGCCACCTAGCACTTCTTCTAAAGGTTTAATCTTTCTTATATAACAGCATTGATTAGGATTATTCTTCCACAATGCCGGATTATATTTGTCCGCTTGTTCCTCAAGCGTTAAATCAGGTTTCTTCATTTCAATACGAAGTTTTGGAAAGTGTTCTTTCACTCTATCTATCAAGTCATACGTTTCTTGGAAATGTAAATCCGTATCTAGAAAGACAATTTGTGCATCTGGCTTAATTTGGTAAATCAAATCAATTAAAACCATACTTTCCGCACCAAAACTACATGAATAAACAATGGAATCACCATATGTGCGATACGCCCATTCTAATATTTCATAAGCGCCTTTAGTTGCATCGTCAGTAGAAATAGAATCAATGAAAGGGTCACCTTCAAAATTCTCATACGTAATTGTCGGTACTGACATAAACTTATGGTCCCCCCTAAAATTTCACAAATTTATTAATCTAATACCTATCAGAATTGTCAGAATAATATGTTACTACTTTATCGAGATTTTGCTATAAAGTCAAGGTTCTGAGGAGAATTATATAAAGAACGAGGGAGTAGGACATTGTTTCCATTTTGCATCCGCCACACTCCCTAAACGTTTCAACTTTTCACTAGTAATGATTCTCTGGAATACACTGAATCAAAGCAATTTTACCATTCTTTGTAGTTACTAAAATTTCAAAACCATTATTTTTCACAGTATTATAAGTATAACTTCCAGCATCATTATTTTTATCATAATCACTGTATTTATCAATAAATGTTTGTTCATCAACATTCAAAGGTGCTACACCAATCTCACGAACTACTTCTTTATTACCTTTCAATTCATAGGCCACTGCTAAATTTCCATAAATGGTATAAAGATAATCCATCCCTGTTTTATGAAAGACACGATTTGAACTTCCGTACCGTTTCTCCACTTCCGCTCTAGTCATGCCAGGTTTAATTCCCATGTAAGAATCCCTTGTATCCTTTTGCATAAATGACTTATGGAAATCCTCACTCATGACATCAATTTTAGGTGCTTGTGAATGAGTTGCATCTTTGTCTTTTTCATCTTCACTTTGTTTCGATTTTTGCTTTTCTGCTTTAATAGGATCGTTAGACACTTTACCTTCTTCTGTTGTGTCTTTATCTTTCTTCACATGGGTCGTCGTTGTCGCAGTTTGTTTTGGCTGTTCCTCTTCTTTTAAAAAGAAATGATAATAAGCAAAACAACAACTGACTATAATACCAATAACGACTAAGCCGACTAATTTAAATGGCCAAATGCTTGTCTTACGCTCAGCTACTTCATATTGTGACTCAATTGAATCGCCTTCAAATATGCGTAAATCATTGCCACATTTACTACAAAATCGTTGCTCTTTAGTTATTTTATTACCACATCTAGGACAAAAATTCATGATATTACCTTCCTTCACTTCATGTTGCTAAATCTAAGTAGTTGTTGTGAATTTAGGTCTCTTATTTATTTTGACACCTACATTATATTTAATTTTAAATTAAGCAGTAACGATTTTCTATAATTTTTTTATATAAATTTACCTAAAAAAATAAAGCCGAAGAAAGCTTAATGCCTCTCGACTTCAATCTCATTATTCTTCACCTTTATCTCTATCATCATATCGCATTTGTTGTCGGTAACCATAAGTACTTTCTTTGATGAGTTGATCATTTAATAATCCGGCACCAATTGCACCCGCAACCGTAGAAATAGATGCAACAAACCAAGGAATGCTTAGATAGAGATCAATTCCAGCCGGTCCTTTTAAACCTACCTGTTGCCCTAAGAAATCAGATGGTAATAACACCAATTCTGCAATTAAAAATAATGTGTAGAGAATAATGTAATAAATGATAATAGCTACAAAGAGCGTCATCACTGTAGTTAAGTTATATAACCATGTAATTCGTTTATTACGACTTTGTTTAACAGATTCCCACAAATCATGAGACATCATAATCCAAAGTAACATACCTAAGACAGCAATAATCGATATACCAAATAGACGCCACATTGAGAATTCCATACTCATCTGCCACATCGTTGTAAATATTAAGCCAAATGCACCAGTGGTAAAAGCAATTGCCACGATATTACTAAGGCTTGCCATCATATTAAGGGGATTATTCGCAAATGTCATACCACTCACAAGCCGAACCATTCCCATTGACCTAGTATTAGATGAATAGCGTAAATGATCATTACCTGTTTCATCTAAATATACTTCAGTCTTTTCTATTTTAGACAATGGAAATTGTTTGTTAACAGCATATGTTACATTATCATTGTCATCATAATCATTCTTTTCAGCTTCAGAATGATGTACTTCATTAATTATCGCAACTATGGCGTTCTTAAAACGTTTCTTAACTGGACGCCAACCAAAAGCAGGATAAGAAAAAACAGCAGCGCCATTCTTCTTATTAATGTCCAATGCTAACACTCGTTCATTATGAAACATAGGTAAATCTGTAATTGCAACGACATAATCCCATTGTCGCTTATCATGATAATCTTGTATCTTTTTAAAAATTTTGCCAACAGATTCTGCATAGCCTGTCAGAGGATCAACCACGAGATCCACTTCCCAGTCATGTTGGTTGTTATTCTGGTGAGATAGGATATTTGGAATATCATCTATTAAACTCTCAGCTAATTTTTCTGTAACACCAGGGGCTACAACTAAACCGATTGTTTTAGCTTCATTCATGATTCATCCTCCTCTCTATGATCTTGTTTTTTACCTTCATACTGTTCATCATTACTTTCCTTGTTAGATGAAGATTGTTCAACGTCATGTTGTGATACATCTTGTGATTGTTGTTCTTTCTTCTCTTTTTCCTCTTGTTGTGCTTCTTTATAACGATGATATTGGCGATAAGAATACGTAATTCGACGTATCTTCTCTTCATTCTCTACAGTTGAACCCATTGCACCGGCTAACAACCCGAGCGAAGATACAAACCATAATAATTTCAAATAATTTATAAATGTAAAGTCGGGATTTGCACTCGTCCAACTATTAAATAAACTTACAGGTACAAATAATGAAATACTTATTGATAGTAATAGGTATAAAACTACGTAATTCATCAATGTAATGATGACTAAGGTCAGTAATGTCGTCGCGTTATATACATAGCGATAAACACGTTGAGACTTTGCTGTTTTTTCTTCAAATAATTGATGTGCGTATAATAACCATCCGGCCATACCCAATATAGAAATAATCATTAAGACAATAAATCTTAAGGTTGAATATTGAACACTTAACTCCCATGGCATAGAGAAGATAGAAACATAGGTTCCTGTCGCAAATGCAACGGAAATTATCTTCTTAAAATTAAACAAATTCTTCCATGGCTCATTCGCTCGTGTTAAACCTAAAATCAGTTGCAACCATCCTAATATGAAATAGCGATTAATATAACGTCTTTTCGAACTTTCATCTTCTCTAGGATCAACAGCTTTAGGTTTAATCAGTGGGTGCACTTTGGGGCGTTCTTTCGTATTATTGTGATATAACTGTTCAACTAGTGCTGTCATACTCTTCACTAACTTACGCTCTAAATTAATCCAACCTAACGCAGGTAATGAAAGCATAGAAACTTGCTTTTCACTATTAAAGTCACTAATCACAACTTTATTACCTGAGATACTTGGTAAATCTGTAATACAGATAACGAAATCCCAATCATATTCTTCCTTCAATTCTGCAGCTTTATCTATACTCTCATGTACATCCTCAGCAGATCCTATTAATAAATCGACTTTACTCTCGAAATGCCATTTATCCACATCACTGATCCGTTCATGCAAATGCTGTTGGATCTTTGGTATCGCATTATCGACGAGCTTATGTGCAACGCCTGGCGATGGCACTAATCCAATCGTATAGGTCATGATTAACCTCCTTCCTCTTCTAATATTTGCTAAGTTAACTATTGTTTTTTTTGAAAAAAAGTATTAATTAACGGGGTCAAAATTATGCAATGTTCATTTTATGATAATAATAATACTTTTTGCAATAATATTAGTTAATATTATTATATTAATTTATTTCACATTAACTTTAATGAATCACTTCACAGTCTTGACTTCTAAAATTAAAAATACTAAATTAAATATATAGTATAAAAATATGCACTAGGGGTGTTTACAAACTGAGATGGAGTCTTACTCCGAACCCTTTGAACCTGAACTAGATGGTACTAGCGTAGGAAAGTGTGGACGAAATCGTAGATAACTTGATTAAGGTCTAGATATGTCATGCCTTATTTCATATAAACTCACATCTATCATTTACGTAACTTTTCTATAGTGAAGGTTGCGTATTTTTTACTTTAAAAAAGTGACAGAGGTGACCGCCAGACAATTTTATCATAGTAGCGAAAATGTCATGTTGAAATAAGCATTGTCTGAGAGAAGCTTAGACTAGAAATATTGTAGAAAATTCATTTTATTTATCCAATTTATTTATCCATATAATAGAAATTAACGTAAAGTCGGTGATGCTAACTTAGGGGCGTCACCGACTTCTTTATTGCAATTAAAAAGAGCGAGACACTCGTCTCACTCTTTAAACGACTCAACTATTAATATTTATAAGGGTCGTTATCTTTTTTATCTTTCAATTTGTCCGCTTCATCACGTACAAAGTCGTTATCTTTATGATCATGTCGATCTTTATCAAAATCATTTAAATCTTTATTTGCTTCATCTTGATATCTATCACTACGAGAACCAAATTGACTACGTTCTTCATTGTCATGATTATGATTGTGCACTTGATTTTGATTAAAGTTATTGTCTTTACGGTCATCTGAAGACCAATCTACATCATTACGACGGTTAAAGTCTTCATCTGAACGATGTAAGTCATCACGACGATTAGACTCTTGATAATCATTACGCTCTAAATTAGAACGGTCACGTTTATTGTCATAACGATTGTTATCATTGTGATTTGAAAGGTCATGACTACCATTATGAACATCATCATTAGAATAATGTTCTTTAATATCTCTTTGTTCCTTCGCTTTATCTTCTTCATCTAAGATAAACGCATTTTTTTGAGCGTTAACATCTTTATCATCATGATGATTGTCACGACGATTGTTATAGTCATTATCACGGTCGTGTTCACGGTGTGCGTTATGATTGTGACGATTGTCATTAAACTCATTGTTATGACGATCGTTATATCTGTCATCATGACGGTTATCACGATCATGATCGCGTCGGTCATCATTTTGGTCATCATGACGGTTGTTATCATGATCATGATTACGACTATTATTATGGTTGTTATTATCATAATAGCCATTAGCATAACTATCTTTTTTCTTACCTTTTCTTACAAGTAGCATAATACCAGCTACGATCCAAAGAATAACACTAATCCAGTTAGACATTAATGCGATTAAACCTGCAATAATTAGTAAGATACCTGCAATTTTAGGTTTTTTACTAATTAAAATACCGCCAATAATTGCTAAAATTAGTGAAATTACAGCACCCCAAGTTAAGAAACTAAAGAAACTACCTAAAACATCAATACCTTGATTCAATTCTGAAGTAGATACTGAGTTACCTTGCTTTTGAGATTCACTAATCATTTGATCTTTAAAGTTACTATTTCCCATTAAAGGTTTAAGAACTAAGAACATGATTGCAGCTAATGCTTGCAATACAACCCCTAACCAAGTAAGGATATGTTCAACTGTGCGTTTAATCTTGTTATTTTGCGTGTGATGTGATGTATAATCGTTTGTTTGATTAGCCATTTTTACGCCTCCTTTTTTGTTGTATACCCTACCGATGATTAGGTTACACTTAATTTTTAAAAAGTATGGCAAATTTCTAATACGCAATTTAGTGATAACGGTTAACAATCATGTAATAAATACGCGATGTAACCCAATACATTAAGGCATATATAACTACAACTGAAATTATCACACCGACATAACTTGTCACAAACACACCAACATGATTAACATTTAGAATACCTAAAACGTTAAATATTATTTTTGAAGCAAAGATGACATGAATCGTAGCGACAATAATCGGCAATGCAAATATCCATATAATTTGTTTATTAATGGTATCTTTAATTCTGTCATTATCTATACCAACGTGCTGCATGATTTGATAATTCTTACGGTCCTCATAGCCTTCAGCAACATTTTTATAATACATCATTAAGAATGTGCCAATGAAAAGAATGATAGACACTACCGTTCCAATAAAGATAAGTCCTCCATTGATTTCATACAACGTGCCTGCCACTTCTTTTTTATCATCAATATTCACTTTATACCGTTGGATTAATTGATTTTTCACTTTATCAAAGTCGGTTGTGTGCTTTGTCATGATGTTAAAATGCATAAATGTATTTTGAACTTTCTGTGTGCCATGACGGTCGTTCTTATCAGCATTCACATAATAATTGGTTAATTGTTGAAATGTCTTATCATCTGGCGTAACCACTGTTAACGCTCCTGGAACTGGATACGAATAATTATGGCCATTTAACTGTTTGATGTTGAATTGATTCCCCATCATTGTTGCCTTGCTTAGCTTTTTAAATGGTTGATTTAAACTTTCAAATCCTAATTCCTCATGTTTCAACTTAACCTTCTTCGTGTTTAGCTCATTATAATCGTGTTGTGTCATAATCACGAGATAGGCACTATTAATCGTCATATTATAATCTTTATTATTGCGATGTTTAAATAATCCTGGTTGTTTGTAATCCACCGCAATCAGTGAAACTGCATTCTTTTTAAAGAAATCAACTTTAGCATGATCTTTAATATCACGTTCCAAACGACGCACTTTCTCCTGCGTCTTCTTATTATTGTGAAGATTTCCATCTATTGAAACTCTATATTGATCCGACATAATAGAATCGACCTGATCCGATATCCCTCGATAAGTTGAAATCGTCATACCCACAGTAACAATTAGAAATGTACATAACATCGTGATGCTTGCAAGTCCAATCGCATTTGAATTCATCCTAGACTGCAATCCTGAAATGGTAAAAAAGTATTTGGGATTATAATACATTTTAGGGATTCGTTTTAACCAATCTAATAGTAAAACGCCTAACGATAAATATAAGCAATATGTCCCAATCATAACCAAGCCAATTGCACCGAACAAATCATATAACGAGCGTAATACCATTTGATTAGAGAGCGCAATGTGATAACTGCTAAATAACGTAACAATTCCAATAACTAGTAATGCGTATAATACAAATTTGGGTAACTTTCTTTCAGCTCTCTGACGTTGATGTATTAATTTAATAGGACTTTGGAATAATATTTTTAAATTGTTAATCAAGAATAAAAATAACATCACCGCTGCTAAAATAATTAAAGTAATGCACATCGCTTTCACATTAAAGGGATAATCTAATAGCGACATGCCCGTTTGATGCATCAATTTATTCATAAGCATAAAGATTAATACGCCAAAGAGATATCCACCAGTTATACTGATAAGTGCAATTAAAACATATTGATATACCATCTCGATGAGCATAATCATCCGGAAATGTTTCTTCTCCATTCCGAGTATCATATTCATCGCAAGTTCCTGTTGACGTCGTTTCATCATGAAGCGGTTGGCATATAAAATAAATATAAAACCCAAGACACTCATAAAGAAATTTCCCACACCAATAAATATAGGTAATAGCTGACTTCGTTTTTGGACGTAGTCATTCATATTTAAAGATAATAGAATGAATTCCGTTGCGAACATGATGCTCAGTGCTAATATAAAAGGCATGATCACATGTCGCTGCATCTTGAAGTTTTGAGCAATCATCTTCCAGAGCATATGTATGGTCATGTTAGTACCCACTTTCATTCAGAATAGCCAAACTATCAGCGATACGCTTCTGAAAATCTTGTTGCGATTCTTCCCCTCGGTAAATTTCATGATACAAACGTCCATCTTTAATAAATAATACTCGTTTAGCATAAGACGCATCGATAGTTGAATGAGTTACCATTAATATCGTTTGTGTATTATCATTAATTTCTCGAAATAGCGTCATGATTTGTTTCGAAGTCTTTGAATCGAGCGCACCGGTCGGCTCATCGGCGAGCAGTAAATCGGGTTCATTGATTAATGCACGACCAATCGCAATTCGTTGTTGTTCACCACCAGAAGCTTGATACGGGTATTTAGAAAGTAATTTCTCAATACCTAATTTAGAACTTAGCGCATTCATACGCTGTTCCATTACTTTATGAGAGCGGTTAGCAAGCACAAGTGGCATTAAGATGTTATCTTGATTCGTCATAGTTGGTAAGACGTTGAAATCTTGAAAGACAAAACCAAGATTATCACGACGAAAATGCGCAATTTGCTTATTACGTAACTTGCGAATATCTTGATTGTTAATAGTGATGTTGCCTTCAGACACTTTATCAAACGTTGCAATTAAGTTTAATAATGTGGATTTACCTGAACCCGACTCACCCATAATGGCTACAAATTCTCCCTTATCAACTGTAAATGAAATGCCATTCAGCGCAGTAGTCGCATTTAACCCTCTGCCAAACGTTTTCTTCACATTTTTGACGTCTAATAACATCGCTTCAACCTCGCTCTCTTTAATTATTTTTTATAAAAATGGTCACAATGAAGATGTAACCCAATAATTTAAGACCTCATGTTCCTTTTGTTATCTCTATCATAAAACAAAAAAATGCCAACAACATTGATAATTTCTTACAAATGTTGTTGGCTAGCTTACAATATTGAAAGTTTAATTATTTTTCGGGAAATAAATACTAAATGCCGTACCTTTGTTCAACTCAGACTGTACATCTACATGATGATGTAAATGTTGAGAAATATGTTTAACAATAAACAATCCAATGCCTGATGAATTAGCATTCAATCGACCATTATATCCTGAATAGCCTTTATCAAAGATCTTCGGTAAGTCAGCTTGACTAATACCGACACCATTATCACGAATAGTCAATACATGTTGTTGTTGGTCAAACGTAATCCAAATGTCCTTACCTCGCGCATACTTCAATGCATTATTTAGAATCTGTTCAATCATGATCGAACACCATTGTGCATCAGTCAGAACTTCATCCTCATACCGTTCATAATGAATCTTTGTCTTCTGATCAATAAATTGAATAGAATATTTCATAATTAATGGATAGACAAGGTCATTAATCTTTACTTTTGAAAAGGACATATCCGTTTCTTGGTTCATCAATTTTAAATAACTTAACGCTAAACTTGTATAATTATCAATTTGAATAATTTCTTGCCGCACTCGATTGACGACATTATCTTCATTACGCTCTAACAACAATTTAGATGCTGTAATAGGTGTCTTCATTTGATGAACCCATGTTAAGAAGTAATTCTCCACATTAGCTTGATATTCAGTCTGATCACTTTTTACCTGTTGCAATTCATGCTCTAGTTCATGAATAGTATCTGCCATCTGTACTTGTTCTTTAAATCCACTTAATTGAACTAACCAATAAATTATCATGATGAATAGCATAATTCCGGCGCCTAATAGAAACGCACTCAATGGCAGATTAAATAGAAAGAAGATAAGTAAGAATAGCAATATAAATGTGATGATTATAATGATTTCATTTAATATTGATTTAATAAAAGCTTTCAGCATAATTAAGACACCTTATATCCCACATTCTTCTTAGTTTCAATTAAATCTACAACACCTATCGATTGTAATTTCTTACGCAATCGTGTCATATTGACCGCTAAAGTATTGTCATCTATAAAATTCTCAGACTCCCAACACTTCTCAATCAATGCGGTACGGCTGACATACTTACCTTCATTGCGGAACAACATATTTAAGATTTGTAATTCAGTGAAGGACAATTGAACCGATTGAACCGATTCGTCTTCATGGTAAAGTGTTGCTTCATCTACAACAAGTTTGCAATTTTTAACAGTAATTTCATTATTAGACACTGCTAAATCATACGTTCTACGTAATAGTGCTTGAATCTTAGTTACCGTTAACGATAAATTAAATGGTTTCTCGATAAAATCATCGCCGCCCATTTGAATCGCCATAATTTGATCCATATTGTCGGTTCTTGAACTAATAAACATAATCGGCACATTAGAAGTCTTACGTATCTCCTGACACCAGTGATAACCATTGAACGTCGGTAGATTGATATCGAGCAACACGAGTTGTGGTTGATTTGCATTAAATACGTCGATAATATTATCAAATTGTTTAGCCACGATGACCTCATAATTCCATTTCGATAACTCTTGCTCTAAACTTTCTGCAATGACAAAATCATCTTCCACGATGAATACTTTCATATTGCTCACCTTTCATTACTAATGATTTATTAAGCTTTGTGGTCGTCGTCATAATCAGGATTTGAAACTTTATTCTTTTCCTTTTCAAATTCTGCTTCTTTTTGTTCAGTTTTCTTTTTACGTTTACGTTCTTCCATTATTGATAATGCGATAAATCCAATGATGAGTAGTGGTGATAACATTACAAATATCATCGATTGAACACCTCTATATTTTATATTTGATTGATACATCGTCTTAGTCTTCATTTTACAACTTTACTTATAAAATGAACATCAAAAAACTGAAGCGATACCGAAATAATGACTATTTCAACGTACCGCTTCAATTATAATAAAGATTATAAATTTAATTACGACTCATAAGTACAGATTATACATTACTTTTTATTTAAGATGTAAGTTCTAATATCTTCTATTGAAGTACTGTCGTATATTTGTGTTTTGGCTTCTCCTATCTTAGCTACTTTCAACATACTTCCACCATAGCTCTTTGGTGAATATTGCTCCCAATAATCTAATTGTTCAAATAGCTCTTTCAATGTTTCCATAAGATTTACCACCTTTTCTAAATTTGGGTAAATAAAATAGCCCTCCTTAAATAAGAAGCGCTCACGGACATCTTCTTATCTTTCAGGAACTCCTGTTGGATTTAGCACCTCACGTCAAACGCAGTTGCTGGAGCTTCATAGGGCCAATTCCCTCCACTCACTCTTAATAAGACGAACTATTTTATTTATTGGTATTATAACTCACTTTTAAAAATTATAAAAGTAAAACGTTTACAATATATGGTAAAACTAAATATAAAATAAATTCTATTCATTAATAATTGTTTACAATTACTTTACTTAAAAATAACTTTATACTAACTGAAAATCAAATTAAATTTCTTAATATAAATAGTGTAACAACTACACAATATACATATTAGGGGGCTTTTTTTAAAATGAGTTTCATCAACAAATTTGGTAAAACAACAGTAGCAAGTTCAATCTTAGCTGCATCTGTATTAGGGACAACACACGTGTCATTCGCGTCAGGTTCTGGCGAAGGTAACCAAGGCCAACAAGGACAAAATGAAGATTACATGGCCATTGGTAACACAAAGAATCCTAAAAACGTTATTTTCATGGTCGGCGATGGTATGGGACCTGCATACAATTCAGCTTATCGTTACTATGCCGACAATCCAAATACTAAAGAATTAGATCAAACTGCATTTGACAAATATTTAAAGGGTACTAACCGTACTAACCCTAATGACCCTAAAGAGAACGTAACAGATTCAGCTGCAGGTGGTACAGCCTTTGCAACTGGTCACAAAACATATAATGGTGCAATTTCAGTAGATAATAATAAAAAGCCATTAAAATCCGTTCTAGAAAAAGCGAAAGAACTTGGCAAATCAACTGGTATTGTGACAACTGCTGAAGTAACAGATGCAACACCAGCTGTATATGCTGCACACGTTGATGACCGTGATAAGAAAGACGAAATCGCGCAACAGTTTTACAATGACAAAATTAATGGTCAACATAAAGCTGATGTTATTTTAGGTGGCGGTTCTAAATACTTCGGTAAAGAAAATGGTAATTTAACGGATAAGTTCCAAAAAGACGGTTATGATTATGTAACAAACAAAGATGAACTTGCTAATTCACAAAGTGATCAAGTATTAGGTTTATTCTCTGAAAAAGATATGCCTTTACAAATCGATGCACCACAAAGTAATCCATTATTAGTAGATATGGAAAACAGTGCCTTATCTAAACTAGAAAAGAATGATAAAGGTTTCTTCTTAATGGTCGAAGGTGCGTCTATCGATAAATCAGGACACCCTAACGACATTACTGGTGTTATGTCAGAAATGGGCGGATTTGAAAAAGCTTTCCAAAATGCAATAGACTACTCAAACAAACACAAAGACACTTTAGTTGTAGCAACTGCCGATCATTCAACTGGTGGTTTATCAATTGCTAAAGGGAAAGATTACGTATGGAATCCAGAAGCAATTCATAAAATGAAACACTCTGGTAGCTACATGACTAAACAAATTGCTGATGGCAAAGACCCAGAAAAAGTTATTAACGACGGCTATGGTTTCGAATTCCCTTCTAAACAAATGGATAAAGTTAAAGACGCTGCTAAAGAATTGAAAGAAGCTCAAGATAAAGCTAAAAGTGAAGACGATGAAAAAGTAGCTGCAGCAACTACTAAACTTCAAGATGCGATTCAAAAACCAATCAACGATGAATCTCACACTGGTTGGACTACTTATGGTCATACAGGTGAAGACGTAAACACATATGCACATGGACCAAGTGAAAATAAATTTGCTGGTAATAATGATAATACAGATAGTGCAAAAAATATCTTTGATTTCTTTAATAACGATGTAACATCTAATCAAAACCAACAATAATTAAGACTAAAAATTTAAGTATAATAAAGGTTAATTGCAATTTAAAAGCACTTTGTCAATGATTTATATCATCGACAAAGTGCTTTCATTTAGTTAAGGTTTAAGTTTTCTTTTAATTTCTCTTTAACTTCTTTTAGACTATTTTTATCAGGATAGAAGTAGTATAGATTGTCATCACCAAGTGCATTTTGACCGTTAATTGTTAAACGTTCTACATTGTCTTGTGCTTTATCATAGTCAGATTTGAAGCGATTTAACTGTACGAAGCTTAAATCTGTTTTCAAATTGTCTTGAGCAGCTTTGAACATACCATTCAATTTAGTTACAGAGTTGACAGAGAATGCTTCTCTAGCTGCAGCTGTAATCACTTGTTGTTGACGCAATTGACGACCTTCATCGCCACCAGCACCATCTTCCTTACGACTACGCATGTAAGTTAATGCTTCTTTACCGTCCATATGATATTTATGCCCTTTTTCGAAATGATATGGTGTAGTTGACTTAGTAGTAAACGTACCATTACTCACTATATCAACTCCTCCTAATTCATCAACAACTGTTTTAACTCCATCCATATTGATAGCTATATAATGATCAACTGGTACATCCATTAATTCTTCTAATGAATTTACAGCCATTTTGGGACCACCATATGCATAAGCATGGTTAATTTTTTCGGTAGTTCCATGTCCAACAATTTTAGCACGTGTATCACGAGGCACACTTACCATTACAGTTTTTTTATCCTCTGGGTTAATTGACATCAAGACGATAGAGTCACTACGTTGCCCGAGATTTTCTTGCTGTCTTTCAGCATCGTCATCTATACCGTAAAGCACAACCGTCATAGGGTCTCCCTCTTTTGCTGCCTTTTGTCTTAATTGGGAATGATCTCTATCTAAGGATTCATTAATTGAATTATTTAATGAATGTAATTTCGTAAAGACAAAAATAGCTGCAGCAACAATAAGTACTAATAATATAATCAGTATTGTAATAATTACTTTAAAAGTAGTTGATTTCTTTTTTTTCATAATAATTAATCACTCATTTTTTATAGACTTTTAATAATTTCAATCACTCGTGTTTGCTGCTCATCTGTCATATCAGAACCTGATGGTAAACATACTCCATGGTCAAATAAATAGGCACTGTTATCTATACCATCAACCATTATATAATCATAAGATTCAAAGTATGGTTGTAAGTGCATTGGTTTCCATACTGGACGTGCTTCAATATTATTTTTTTGAAGTGCATCAATCAATTCTAACGCGCTAAAGCCTGTTTTATTCTCATCAATCGTTAATGCAGTTAGCCAACGATTGGATTTAGAATCGGGTAATTCTGGTTGGAAGTCAAAACCGTCTATATTACCAAAAGCTTCTTCATATTTTTCGAATATTTCACGGCGACGTTGAATACGTTGATCTAACACTTCCATTTGTCCTCTTCCAATACCTGCAGAAATATTACTTAAGCGATAGTTATACCCTAACTCACTATGTTGATAGTGAAGTGCTTTATCTCTCGCTTGTGTAGATACGAAAAGTGCATGGGCAATACGATTTTCATCATTTGAGATAAGCATTCCGCCACCACTTGTAGTGATGATTTTGTTTCCATTAAATGAGAAAATTCCAAATTTACCGAAAGTACCACTTTTATGGCCTTTATAGTCTGCACCTAGTGACTCAGCTGCATCTTCAACTAAAATAGTTTTGTACTCATCGCAAATTTCTTTAATTTCATCCATCTTAGCTGATTGACCATACAAGTTTACCGCAATAACTGCTTTAGGCGTAATTCCTTTTTCAGCGTATTTTTCAAAAGCTTTTCGTAAAGCTTCTGGAGACATATTCCATGAGTCCATCTCTGAATCAATGAAAACAGGAATAGCACCTTGATAGATAATAGGGTTAGCTGAAGCACTAAATGTTAAAGAACTACAAAATACGATATCATCTTTTTGAACGCCACTCTCAATTAATGCTAAATGAATAGCAGAAGTTCCGCTACCAACTGCAACTGCTGCATTAATTCCAACATAATTTTTAATACTATTCTCAAATTCTGTTACATTCTCACCTAATGGTGCAATCCAGTTTTTGCCGAATGCATCATGTATGTAATCTAATTCAGTACCACCCATATGTGGTCTTGACAAGAATATTCTTTCTTCTTCCACTTATATTCACTCCTTAATTTTTGCTGGCGTTCCTATGACTGTTGATTCTGTTTTAACATTATTTATGACTGTTGCACCTGCTCCCACAATACATCTTTCACCAATTTCAATCAACGGTATTACAGCAGCATTAATTGCAATGTGTGATGCCTCGCCTACTTTAACACCACCTGCTAATGTAGCATTAGGTGAAATATGAACATAATCACCAATTTGATTATCGTGTTCCACTATTGCGCCTGTGTTGATTATGACATGCTTTCCAATTATAGAGTCCGCATTTATCACCGCATTAGGCATTACAACCGTTCCGTAACCAATCTTCGCACTAGGACTCACAACTGCTGTTGGATGAATTAATGTTGCATATTGATCAATTTTAACTTCTAATTTATGAAAAAGTTTTTGACGAATATGATTACTTCCAATAGCAATAATAAATGAATACAAATCTTTATATTGTTTCATGTTATCTAAGTTGTCACACAATATATCATTATCTGTGTAATATTCATCAATAGCGTTATCAAGATAACCTGCGACATGATATTTATTTGTCGTCTCAATTATATCTTTGATGACTTTTGAATGGCCGCCTTTGCCAATGATAATAATTGGTTTACTCATCATACATTACCCTTAAACTTTTCGGCGGTTACATGATTAGGCGCATTGATATCTTTACGTTTTAATATATTAATTATTGTCTTATAAATAATATACATATCTAATTTAAACGATTGATTTTCAGCATACAAAACATCTAATTTAAACTTTGCATCCCAAGTAATTGCGTTGCGTCCATTGACCTGAGCCCAGCCTGTAATTCCTGGTTTAACATTGTGTCGCTTTTTTTGTTCATCATTGTATAAAGGTAAATATTCCATCAATAAAGGTCTAGGACCTATCAAACTGATGTCTCCTTTTAACACATTAATCAATTGTGGTAATTCATCAATACTAGATTTTCTTATAAAAGTGCCTACAGGTGTCATGCGTTGATCGTCTGGAAGTAATTCTCCATTTTCATCTCTTTTATCAGACATAGTACGAAATTTATATATCTCGAATGGTTCTCCATATTGACCGGGGCGTGTTTGTCTAAATAAAACCGGTTTGCCTAATTTTTTTGCAATAACTATAGCTGCAGTTAATGTGATAGGCGCTGATAATATTAATCCTGAACCACTCACAGCTATATCGAACAAACGTTTGATCATAACTCGTCCCTCCTTTTCATTAATTTGTTTTAAACAGGAAGTTTGTTTTTGTAAATAGTTTCTAAGTGTTCCCAAATGACTTCATTTCTAAACTTTTCTTCCACTCTTTTTCTTCCCTTTTTCCCCATTTCATTTTTTACATTAGGATGATTGATTAAATATTCGACATACTCAGTTAATTCTTTGCTTTCACCAACATCAACTAGAAATCCAGTTTGATTGTCTTCAATAGTATCTATTGCTCCAGTAGCTCGTGTAGTGATAACTGGAACTTCTACACATTGAGCTTCAAGACTAACATTAGCAAATCCTTCTCTATACGTTGGAGAAACTAATACATCCATATGGTTAAAATAATTGACTGGTTGTGAAACATGACCTGCCAATATAACATCGTGATTATCTACTAAATATTGATAATCTGAGGCACTAATGGAATCGTCTTTCTCTGGATTACCTAATAGCAAAAGTTTAACCTTCAAGTTCTTAGCTTGAAGCATTTTAAACATTTCAACTACCTCTTTAATTCCTTTATCTTTTACAATTCTTCCTACAAACCCTATGACAAAATTTCCTGAAAGTTGTTCTTGCAATTCATTTGGTATAGCGTCGAATTTCTTATCGAACTTTTCAAGATTGACCCCATTAGAACTACCATAACCTAGAACTTTTATTTTGTTTTTATTAGCCAATTCTAATTCTACAATTTTAGATTTTAAGCTTTCAGATACAGCGATTATATCTGTAGAACAATACATTGCCAATTTTTCCATAGCATAAAGAATTTTGTATTTCAAACCAGTTACAGTTTCCAATCTTAAGCCGCGAACTGTATAGATACGTACTGGTCTACGTGTTATAAATGCTGCAAGTGTACCAATTAAACCAGCTTTTGGCGTGCCTGAATTAACAATGTAAGGTCTTTCTTTTCTAAAAAGTTTAATCATATTGAATAATGACTTAAAATCATTTTTCAAAGATATTTCTCTTTCCATGTTAACTGCATGTGTAATATCAGAAGAATACGTATTTTGCTCTGGTCCCTTAGATGATACAACATGTACATCTAAACCTTTATCTCTTAAATACTCAATTTGACCTTTCATCAAAGTAATACTTTTTGAGACCGTTACTAATTGAAATATTTTTTTATTTGTCATCCAATCACCTTATCTATATAGAGGGTTTTATAATCTCCAAAGACCTTTATTTCCGATTTCATTTTTTCCAATAATACCTTTAATATCCAGAACGAAACCATTATCTTTAACAAGTTTTAAATAATCTTGTTTACTATCAACGTAATCTTTATGTGCAACCGCAAATACAATTGCATCAGCTTGAGGTAATTCATTTTTATCTTCTAAATTTATATTGTAAAATCTTTGTGCTTCTTCTTTATCTGCTTCAACATCATTAACGTGAACGTCTAAACCGTAGTCTTTTAATTCTTTGATGATATTAATCACTTTTGTATTTCTTAGGTCAGGACAATTTTCTTTGAATGTTAAACCTAAAACGTTAACAGTTGCACCTTGTACTTCTAAACCTTGTTTTAATAAGCCTTTAATGACATTTGAAGCAATAAACTTAGACATATCATCGTTTATACGGCGACCAGCTAATATTACTTCTGGATGATGACCAACTTCTTGAGCTTTGTGTGTTAAGTAATAAGGGTCAACACCAATACAATGTCCGCCTACTAAGCCTGGCTTGAAGTTTAAGAAGTTCCACTTAGTACCAGAAGCACGTAATACTTCGTTAGTATCAATATCTAACTTATCAAAAATCAATGCTAATTCATTCATTAATGCAATGTTTACATCACGTTGTGTATTTTCAATCACTTTTGCTGCTTCTGCAACTTTAATTGATGAAGCTTTATGAACGCCAGCTGTTACTACTGAGCCATAAACCTCCGCTACTACTTCTAAAACTTCAGGAGTTTGACCAGAGACAACTTTAGTGATAGTTTCAAATGTATGTACTTTATCACCTGGATTGATTCTTTCTGGAGAATAACCAACAAAGAAGTCTTCACCACATGTTAATCCTGATTTTCTCTCAAGTACAGGAACACAGTCCTCTTCAGTAGCTCCAGGATAAACTGTTGATTCATAAACTACAATTGTATCAGGTGTTAAAACTTTACCTACAGTTTCGCTGGCTTTTAACAATGGAGTTAAGTCCGGTTTATTATTTTTATCAATAGGTGTAGGTACTGCAACAATAATAAAATCTGCTTCTTTAAGATCATCTGAATTTGACGTAAATTTGATATCAGTATTTTTTAAACCTTCTGTTGTTACTTCGTTTGTTCTATCATAATTCTCTTTTAATTCTTTAATTCTATTTTCATTAATATCAAATCCAATAACTTGATGCACTCTTCCGAAAGTAACCGCTACTGGCAACCCAACATATCCTAAACCTACTACTGCAATTTTTCTATCCATTCTTTTTTTCTCCTTACTTCAAATTATTTATCATAAATCTTTTTTTTCCACCTTTTGTACGTTCGATGCTATCTACAAAGTTAAAATTAAACTGAGTTTTATTACCAAATCTTGCTTTAAGTTGCTTTTCTAGAATTGCTTCAATTTTGCGTTTACTTGCACCCTTTGAAACGACTAAATTAACTTCGACTAAATCCAAGTTATTTTGAACAAATTGTGAATCGATTACATTATTTCCTAATTCTCTTATTGCTGTTGATAGATATACATTTGTGATAATGCCTCTTTCACTTGATTGTAAAAAGTCATTATTTCTTCCAATGATTCTTTTTATTTTTATATCACTTTGCGTGTAATTTTCAGGCAATTCTTCATATAATTCTACTGAGTCGCCTATCTTATATCTGAACAATGGAGTTGAAGTGGTATAAAAACCTGTAACTATTAACTCATATATTTTTCCTTCAACCTTTTCAAGTTCGAAATATCCACTCATTGATCCAATTTCAAAGTCTCCATTAATGTCTTCAGTAATGAACGGAGCTCCTTCTGATGATGCATATTGATTTCTAACCGGACAATTAAATGCTTTCTCTATGTCACTTCTCATTTCACTAGTTAAAGCTTCTGCTGTAGGGAAAATAGCTATTGGATTAAATGTCAATACAATATTGTTTTCAGTGATATATTTAGCAATACGATGAATTACTGTTGGAAATCCATCCAAAGATTCTGGTTGAAATTCATTTAATTTTTCAACATAATATTTCAAGTTTTCTCCTTCAGCATGATAAGCTGAGAGCATTAGCTGATTTAAAGGTTCATTGTATCGCCAAAACACTTTCTGCTTTTGGTTGGGTGGTATGATTTTACGTCCTCCAACACTTACCCTACGCATTCCTTTTATTACTCCATGCTTCTCTTTAAAATAATCTAAATACGCTATTTTTCTAGACATATCTAAAGAACTAGAATAAACTTTTAAGCTTTTTCCCGTTGAGCCACCAGTTCCCAATGTTATCAAATCATTCTTATCTCTAGTTATCATATCTTCAACATTTAATCGAACTAATTCTTTGGTTAAAACAGGATATTTTGCTAAATTTTCTAGATCAATTGAATCATTATAATTAGACAACTTTTCTTTATAGTACTTACTATTATTCTTTATAAAAGTATAAAAACTTTTCATTCTTTCTTCTTGTAACTTAAAAGGGTCATTGCAGTTTCTTAATCTCTCAAGTTCTTCATAATATTCTTGTGTATATCGTTGTTTCTCAAAAAGCTTACCTTGTATTGAGACCATTATGTTTTGTATAGCAATTGGTGAATGGTCGTATATAAATTGAAGCATGACTACTCCTCCTTATTTGTAATATTCCAAATACCAATCTATAAATTTGTTTACCCCATCCTGAATTGATGTTTCTGGTTTAAAGTCGATGTTATTAAATAAATCATCTACGTTGGCATATGTTTCAGGAACATCTCCAGGTTGTAAATCCATATAGTTTTTCTTAGCTGTTTTACCAAGTTTATTTTCAATTGCTTCAACAAATTCCATTAAACGTACTGGACTATTATTACCAATGTTATAAATTTTATATGGTGCGTAAGAGGAACTTGGATCAGGATTAGCACCAGACCATTCTGGATTCGGTTTAGCAGGTTTTTGAATTAATCGACTAATCGCTTCGACAATATCATCAACATAAGTGAAGTCACGCATCATTTTTCCATGATTATATACATCAATTGTTTCGTCATTTACAACAGCTTTAGTGAATTTGAATAATGCCATATCTGGTCGACCCCATGGTCCATATACTGTGAAAAATCTTAGACCAGTTGTCGACAAATTATATAAGTGACTATAAGTGTGTGCCATTAATTCATTAGATTTCTTAGTTGCTGCATACAAACTTAAAGGATGATCAATGTTGTCAGATGTTTTAAACGGTTTGTTTGTATTGGCACCATAGACAGAGCTAGATGATGCGTAAATTAAATGTTTTACGTCATAGTGACGGCAACCTTCTAAAATATTCATAAATCCAACAATATTGGAGTCAATATATGCTCTAGGGTTTTCAATACTATATCTAACACCTGCTTGCGCAGCCAAGTTAACGACTACTTCTGGTTTTTCATCCTCGAATATTTTGTTTACTTTTTCATGATTTTCTAAGTCAACTTTATAGAAAGTAAATTGTTCATCTCCGATTGACTTTAGTCTGTCCTCTTTTAATTGAACAGAATAATAATCATTAATGTTGTCTATACCAACTATTTCATAACCTTGACTAATTAACTTCTTTGCTAGAGTCGATCCGATAAAACCTGCTACGCCAGTTATTAATACTTTCATTAATTTTTACCTCCTATTAAGTCTTTAAATATAGTTAAAGCTTCTAACCTTTCTAATTGTATAGTGGATTTTTTGTATTTTAAAACTTTGTTAATATTTCCATCTATATTCTCTTTTCTATTGTTGAAACTATTGATGCATGTTTCAATCATTTCTACAAATTGATATACATCTTTTGATGAGAAAAGAAATCTTTTTTGGACGCTATCAGGAAGTCCTCCTACATTAGAGGCTATTACCGTAACTCCATTACCAATAGCTTCCACAACTGCTCTACCGTGTCCCTCAGTTTTACTAGGTTGTATGTAAATATCTAAGCTTTTATACCACTCATCCATTTTATTCCTACTATTTATTACACCTTTATAGTAAACTCGATCATTTAAATTATATTTACTAATCATTTCTTTTACATTGTCACTTAGTCCTTGTCCAACAAAATCTAGAGTAATATCATAGCCCTTATTAAGTAGAATAGATAAAGCTTCAATTGCTAGATCATGTCCTTTATAATGTACATACGTTGAACCAACTAAACCTAGCCTTATAGGTTTGTTATTAATCTTGTATTTTCGATTTACCTTTTCATCAAAATCATCATCTAAAACAACATTTGAAATACTATCAAATCTATTTCCTTTGGTTGGGTATTTACTCTGAAGATAATCTTTTGTAATATATATTGCTACATCAGAATTCTTAACAGTTTGCTTTTGAATAAGTTCTCCAGGGAACGCTAAAAACTTGCTCAATAAATTTCCGTAATTCCAATATGCATCAAACATGGAACCTACAACTTCTACTAAGTATGGTTTATTAGCTTTTTTACAAATCATAGCAGATAAAAAACCTAATACACTTGGCAATCGAATAATCACTCCATCGGAGTTTAAAATTTCTTTAGTTAATTTCCGGTTTATTTTCCTACTATTTTTTATCAATGATGTAAAATTTGTATATTCTTTTATAGGAGAAAACTTGACAAACTGTCCACTAGATATATTATAATCGTGATTTTCATCATTAATTTCTTTAAATCTTGAAACTACATTTAATTCATCAAAAACTTTTAAATACCTCTGCCATATTGAATATGAAAAACCTGTGGAATAATACTCATTTTTATTTTTATCGTAATAAGCTGGAAAATCATGGATAAAAAGTATTTTCAACCTAACCTCTCCTATCTCTATAAATACTGTACATACAGATTAAGTATTTAATAATTGATTGACTAAAATTGATGATTACTACTGATATAGCTGCCCCCATCAAACCATACGATTTTATTAATACAATTGATGAGAAGATGGACACAATAAAATTAATTATTGAGGCTATTAACTGAAGCTTATAAACTTTGAATGCCATTAAGGTAGTATCAAATATCCAACTTTGAAAATTAAATATAATAGATATCGCAATTATCACAAAAATATTACTGTAATTTTGATAATATGACCCATAAATTACTCCTATAATAATGTCTTTTAATAAATAAATTGGAATAATAATAATTAACCCCATTATCAGAGAGGTTATAAGCAAATAACTATTTGTATATTTATATAAGGTATTATAATCTTTGTTTAAAATGGCATTTTTAATTCTTACAATAATATTTTGTGAAATAGCATTCATAAACAAGTCAATAATGGTTAATAGATAACTAATTGAAGCAAACACACCTACCAATTTTACATCTAGTATATTTTCAATTACATACCTTGGAATTAAAATGTTATAAGAGTTTAACAATTGTACAATACCCAAAGGTAAACCTGCTAAAAAAATATAAAAAATCAATTTTTTGTTCAACGATACTTCATTATTCTTTGATATTAGTTTTGTTACCTTACTCTCAAATAAAATTAACCATACAAATTGAGCAACTATTTGAATAATTAATCCTATTAAAACGCTTTTAAAAATAAATATTGTAATTGCAAATGGGACAATAATTATTAAAGATTTTCCAATTTGCAACAAACTAATATATTTAAAGTTCTGCTTTTTATGTAAAATTGCGTAGTATAGTTCAGACTGTAAATCTAAAATTTTTGTGCATGCAACTAAAATCATAAAGATTAAGTATTCTTTGTGTAGACTCATTCCTATAATGACAATAATTATTAAACTTAGAACATTTAATATATTTCTTAATGTATGTAAATTTTTAAAACTAATGTCATCTTCAACTACATATCTAAGCCTTATTCTCATATTTGCAAACAACATTATTGGTGTGGTTAAAGCTACTGCATACGTATAACTTCCAACTTGCTCAGGCGTAGTTAATCTTACTGTTAAAATTAGAATTAGCCATTTTACAAATGAGAAAAATGCATTTCCTAAAAAAGTGTAACTTAAATTTTTCAATTTTTTCATTTTTTAATCACTACTTTGTTATTAATATAAAAAACAAGTAAAAATAGTGGTAAAAAGAAAGTTAAATCATTCAAGAGAATATTACCATTCTGTCCCATTACAAAACCCAATCTACCGCTAAATAGTGTGAAAACATAAATTAGTTCAAAACGTCTAAATTTTATTATTTCTCTAAAAAGGAAAATTACTAAACCAATA